>ERZ808262.230-NODE-230-length-37040-cov-3.842936_pt1 | contig 37040 bp, 36 predicted proteins | sample MGYA00520895_ERZ808262 | MGnify/ENA primary metagenome ERZ808262 (study PRJEB31516, sample SAMN03275588) | gut metagenome | biome: mammalia-associated habitat; material: feces | host: Papio cynocephalus | place: Kenya | collected 2012-08-02 ... | reverse complement strand
AGCCGGCTCAAGGGGCGCTGCCGAAAAGCCGCCCCCTTGAGAATCCCCCGGCCGCCCTAACGAACTGCGTCAGAATCTTTCGGATTGCTATTGGACGTTTTGGGGGAAGCCCTCGGATAGAATGAGTGCTTCTTTTTCCGTCCGGGTCAGAGCCTTCACTGCCAGCTCCCGTTTCAGCGCGTCGGAGTGGGTGCCGCATTCCTCCTGATAGCACAGGGTCAGCGGCCCCCGGCCACGGGTATACCTGGCTCCCTTGCCCTGCCGGTGAGCTTCCAGCCGCCGGGAAATGTCCGTGGTGATGCCGGTATAGAGACTGCCGTCTCCACAGCGCAGGATGTATAGATGCCACATAGTACCTCCCAAGGCGAAAAGGCTCCCTTTGCGCAAGGAAGCCTTTTGTTTCTATTTTCTCCGGAATTTTCTGTCCAGCACCCGATCCAGCAGGAAGAAAATCCCATTTCCCAGGATCAGCTGGACAATCAGCAGAAGCCTTCCGGTCTGCCGGTATTCCTCCGCCAGAGCCGCCAGCCCCAGAACGGAGATCAGCAGCCAGTACATTACAAGAATCGCAACGTTAAAATAGACCGTTTTCCCCAGCCGGGGGTATTTCAGCTTTTCCAGCCGGGGTTTCACGATGGGATAAAAGCCCAGGAAGACGAACACCGCCGCCGCTTCCTTGTCCGGGGACAGCAGGCAGGACAGAATCGCCACCGCCCCGTACCAGGCCCAGGCGATCCGCCGCCCGCAGATTTTCAGCACCACCTGGGTCAGGACGATGCACGCCATGGGGCAGACATAGGTGGCAATGGGGATGAGGGTTCCCAGCCCCATGATGACCACCGCCAGAGCCGCCAGCAGACCGCCCAGGGCAACGGCGTAGGCCGGGCGTTTACTGCCGGCCATTGTGCTTGAGCAGGCCGTACTTCACGTCCCACAGCTTCTGAGAAAGATCCACATAGTAGGTCTGGGGGTTGTCGAACCGCTTGACCTCGTCCCACAGGGTATCCACCTGCCGGGCGCAGTAGGTGCGGATTTCCTCCAGAGAAGGCAGCTTGTACACCAGCTCGCCGTTCTTGAACACCGGCACCTGCAATTCCTTGGCGGTGAAGTTATAGATCCGCTTGGTCTTCCAGGTAGCCTCCGGATCGAAAATCTCCATGTCCTGGGTGTCGTCCACAATTTCGTCGTGGATGGTGATATAGTCGGCAATGGCCTTTCCGCTGTCCTTGGCGAAGAATCGGTAGAGCTTCTTATAGTGGGGGTTCGTGATCTTCACCACGTTCTCGGAAATCTTGATTTTGGGCACGATGGTACCGTCCGGCTCCTCCACGGCGGCCAGCTTGTACACGCCGCCGAAGACCGGTTCGCTCCGGGCGGTGATCAGCCGCTCGCCCACGCCGAACATATCGATCTTCGCCCCCTGGCGCAGAATATCCCGGATGATGTACTCATCCAGGGAATTGGACACGGAAATGGCGCACTCCGTCCAGCCCGCCTCGTCCAGCATTTTTCTTGCCTGCTGGGTCAGATAGGCCATGTCGCCGGAATCCAGGCGAATGCCGCACTTGGTGATGCCCATGGGCTTCAGGACTTCGTTGAACACCCGGATGGCGTTGGGTACACCGGATTTGAGGGTATTGTAGGTGTCCACCAGCAGCACGGCGTTGTTGGGGTACATCCGGGCGTAGGCCTTGAAGGCCTCGTATTCGCTGTCAAACATCTGCACCCAGGCATGTGCCATCGTGCCCCCGGCGTGAACGCCGAAAAGCTGGTCGGAAATGGTGCAGGCGGTGCCGTGGCAGCCGCCGATGTAGGCAGCCCGGGCGCCCAGAATGGCCGCGTCCGCGCCCTGAGCGCGGCGGGAGCCGAATTCCAGCACCGTCCGACCCTCGGCAGCCCGGACGATCCGGTTGGCCTTGGTGGCGATCAGGCTCTGATGGTTGATGCACAGCAGCAAGTAGGTCTCCACCAGCTGCGCCTGGATGGTGGGAGCCCGGACGGTGATGATCGGCTCATTGGGGAAAATGGGCGTACCCTCCGGCACTGCCCAGATGTCGCCGGTGAATCTGAAGTCGGCAAGATACCGGAGAAAATCCTCGGTGAACATTTTCCGTCCCCGCAGATACGCGATGTCCTCCGGGCCGAAATGCAGATCCTGAACGTACTGGACGATCTGCTCCAGCCCCGCCGCGATGGCGAAGCCGCCGTCGTCCGGGCACTGGCGGAAGAACAGGTCAAAGTAGGCGATCCGGTCGGCAAAGCCGGTGGAGAAATAGCCCTGGCTCATGGTCAGCTCATAGTAGTCGCAAAGCATGGTGAGGTTCAGCTTGTCGTTGATAACCATAAACGGTCACCTCTTTCTGATGAATGGGTTCATTATAACATTTTCCCCGGAAAAGGCAAGGTTTTTTCGTTGACATGCAAAAGATTTTGGGCTATAGTGAAGATAAAGAACAAGAAAGGTTGTGATACCCATGGAGATAACCGTCGGAATGAAGGGGCAGGCTTCTACCCAGGTGGAGCGGGAGGACACCGCCCAGCTCGTTGGCTCCGGCGACCTACTGGTCTACGCCACCCCCTGTATGGCCGCCCTGATGGAGGGTGCCGCCTGCGACGCCATTGCCGAGGCACTGCCGGAGGGTCAGACCACCGTCGGCACGATGCTGAACCTGGAGCATCTGTCCGCCACCCCGGTGGGTCTGGAGGTTCGGGCGGAGGCTCAGGTCACGGAGGTAGCCGGTAAGGTCATTTCCTTCTCCCTTCACGCCTTTGACGAGGCGGGGGAAATCGGCAGAGGTACCCACAAGCGGGTAATCGTGAACAGTCAGAAATTTCTGGACAAGGCATATCAAAAGCTCTGAGGAGGTAACACTATGCAAGACTATGGTGCCATGATCCGCAATACCTTTGAAATGGGCAGCGTCCGGGACGCGGAGGCTCTGTTTGAGGCCTGCGTCAGGAACGCCTTCCCTACCTTCAACTTCCGGAAGCTGGAGCTGATCCGCTTCACCCGGAAGGAGCCCTACATGGAAGGGCGCAGCTGGAACCATGTGTTTGAAATCCGCAAGACCCTGCTTCACAAGCAGCCGGTGTGGCAGGTGACCTGCCACCGGGTGACTATGGGCAAAACCCCGGACAAGCAGGTCATGCTCGATTACATGACCCTGGATTTCGTGGAATATGTAGACGAATAAGCGAATCGGAAACGCAGCGCAGGCGCGGGGCAATGCCACGCGCCTGTTGATTATTTTAGGGAAGCTGTGATTAAATCGGCAAGAGCTGGCGGCGAGAGATTTTGGCACGAATGAAAGTTTGAAAAGTGCAGGAATACTGTATGTATTTCAAGTTTTTCAAACTGCACAGTCGGGACAAAAAATCCGCTGCCCAGCCGCAGACGATTTATTCAGAGTTTCCTTAGGAGTACTTTCCGATACCCGTGTCATTGCGAACCAGTGACCGATGTCACTGGTTCGCAATCCCCAGGTCATTCCAAAGGCCATAATAGAATGCGTAGGGGACGATGCACTCATCGTCCCGGAGAAAAAATTGTGCGTATGGTCGTTCACTTCATAAATATTCAGTGCCGATCCCTCCGGGGGCAATGTTCTTGTCCCGGCAAGAACATTGATAAGAAGCCGGCTTAGGGGGCGCTGCCGAAAAGCCGCCCCCCTAAGTACCCCCCGGCCGCCCTAACGAACTACGGCAAAATATTTCAGCTTGTTATGGGTGAGTCTGTTGAAAAAACTGAATGATACAGTGTCATTGCGAGGTACGAGGGTTCTCGGAAGAACCGGGGGATTGCCACACCAGTGTTGCGACACTGATTCGCAATGACACCTTCTATTGAAGACTCACAATGACATGGTTTATTGACAGTCTCAGGTGCGGGGCATTGCCCCGCGCCTGTTGCTTTTTACTTCTTCAAATCCGCCGTGATGATCCGCTTCATGGCCTCGATGCCCACCTTTACAGCCCCGGTGGTGTCCTCGGTCATGGGCATGGCAAGCCCCGCCTTCTCCCGCTCCTGGTTCCAGATCACATGGAAGCAGCTGCCGCAGCGAACGCCCAGGGCCGCCGCCACTACGAACAGCGCCGCCGACTCCATCTCGCTGGCCTTCACCCCCAGACGCTTCCAGCTGTCCCATTTTTGCAGCAGGTCATAGGAAACCGGGGACTTCTCCGGGCTGTGCTGGCCGTAGAAGGAATCCTTGCACTGAACGACACCGGTGTGGGTGCGGTATCCCAGATCCTCGCTAGCGGCCTTCAGGGCGGCGGTCAGCTCAAAGTCCGGCACCGCCGGGAACTCGATAGGGGCGTATTCCAGGGAGGTGTGCTCATAGCGGATGGCACCAGTGGCCACGATCACGTCCCCGGGCAGTACATCCATGGCAATACCGCCGCAGGTACCCACCCGGAGGAAGGTGTCCGCGCCGATGTTGTGCAGCTCCTCCATGGCAATGGAGGCCGAGGGGCCGCCGATGCCCGTGGAGCACACGGAAACCTTCTGCCCCAGAAGCGTTCCGGTGTAGATGTTGAACTCCCGGTTCATGCCGATGTGGACAGGGTTGTCAAAATAATTGGCGATGGACGCGCACCGACCCGGATCGCCGGGGAGGAACACATACCGCCCGACATCCCCTTCCTTACAGCGAATGTGAAACTGCATTCCGATATCCTGCATAAAAATTCTTCCTTTCTAAATCGGCGTATCTGTTCTGGATTCATGGCGAATGAGCCGGAATACCAGCAGGTACATAACTAACACAAAAATAACAAATACCAGGGTGGAGCGGTTCGTACCCGTCATGCAGCAGCTGTCGTAGACCCCGTGGAGCGCCACCGGGAACAGGTAGCTGAGGATCAGACTGACCTTGCAGCCGAACCGATTGCCCCAGTCGGCGCAGCTTTTGGCCCGACCATAGAAAATGCCCATAAATACGGCAAAGCCCATATGCCCCGGCACCGCCAGGATCGCCCGGGGCAGGGCTACGGACAGGCCGTAGCTGAACACATACTTTATGTTTTCAAAGGCCGCGAAGCCCAATGACACGAATACCGCGTAGACGATGGCGTCAAAGCGGTAGTTGAAATCCGGATCATGCCAGGTTCGCCGGTACAGGAAGAAGAGCTTGGTTCCCTCCTCCACCGCGGCCACCACCGCAAAAGCCAGGTAGTAAACATAATTCGGGTTATCCTCACCGACAAAGCCCCGCAAAACCGTCTGGCCGATAAATTCCAGTACGATGGCTGCCAGTGCCGCCAGCACCCCCTTCCAGACGAGGCTCGCCAGCAGTCCCACCGGCTCCGGTTCCGTCTGATCCTGCCGGTAGACGTAGCGCATCAGGAAAACGGCAGGCAGCACCGCCGCCAGAACATAAATCGCCATCACCGAAAAAATCAGATCCGGCATGACAGGCGCGAAAAAGAGCATACCACCACTTCCTTCACTTCACGTTGATCTGGCAGCAGGCCATGGTGGCAAGTGCCGCCGCATGGGTTTCCGGGGTAACCCCGGCGCAGCAGCTGCTGTCCACGCTGATTTCCATTTCCGGGAAATTGGCCTTGAGCATCAGAGCGTTGGACACCACGCAGATGTCCGTACACAGACCCACCAGCTCCAGAGTAAAGGGTTCCCCCTCCGCCGCCTGGTAAATAAGCCTGGGCAGCAGCACAGAGCCAAATGTCAGCTTTTCCACCGGGGTATAACCCTTCTGCTCCAGGCAGACGGCCACGCCGTCGTCCAGCTTCCAGCCCGGCGTGCCCTTGACGCAGTGGGGCACGGGCAGCTTCTTTCCCTCGGCGGATTGGAGATAATTGGCGGTGTGGGTGTCCAGGGTGGCGAAAATCTGCCCCTCAAAGTTCCGGATTTTGTCTATCACGTTGCCCACAATGGCCTGGGCCTCCGGCGTTCCCAAGGCTCCGTCCACAAAATCCTTCTGCATGTCCACCACAATCAAAAAGTGCTTCATTGCGTTTTTTCCTTTCAATTTTCTTACCTGGAGTGTATCTGAAAACTGGCGAAATGACCAGCAGCGAGGGATTTTTGCCCTGGGCAAGCCATTTTTCCCCAGGAATACTTGCCGTATTTCAAGGGAGGGAAAATGGCGCAGCACCGGGCAAAAAGAGCCGCTGATTGGGCGTTTTGACAGTTTTCAGATACACCCTATGGAAGCTCTGAAGAAATCGCAGGAGCCAGGCGTGGAAAAGCTCCGTTTTCCAGCCCCAGGCGTTTGATTCAGAGATTCTTAGTAGGTAACCTCCCCGTCGTGGGTCATGAGGGTGGCGTTCTCCACGCCGGGGACGGCCAGAATTTTCTGAGCCAGAGTGTCCTCCTGCTTGGTCTTCAGCTCCACGATCATGTCCATGCCGGAGGCGGACACGTTCCGGGACTTGATTTGGTACCAGCTGGTGTTCTCCTCCAGAACCCGCTTGACGGCCTCCTGAACATCGGCACTGGTGCCGTTCACCAGAAGGATCAGGGCAGGCTTGGCGTTCGGCACATAGTGAAGACCCAGCATCACAAGGGTAATCAGGATAGAAGCCTCCACCGCCACCTCGTACAGCGTCGCCCCGCAGATAATGCCCACGGAAATGCTCCAGAACAGGAACGCCAAGTCCATAGGATCCTTCACCGCCGTCCGGAACCGGACGATGGACAGCGCGCCCACCATGCCAAGAGAGATCACGATGCTGGACTGGACGGCGATGATGATGGAAGCGGTAATCATCGCGATCACCGGCAGGGAAATGGCGAAGGAACGGGAATAGAAGGCCTTCCGGCAGACCACCCGATACACCGCGAAAATGTAAATGGCAATGATGGCGGTAATGAGCAGAGCCATCACGATGGAGGTGGTGGACAGATCGGAACTGAACTGGCTTAAGAAGGATTTCTTGAAAATATCTTTGAAGCTCATAATTTTCTCCCTATTTTGTGTACTTTCGGCAGAGATAATATTTGGAATAGGTGCTTTGCCGCAGGCTGCCCAGATTCATGACATCGTACAGAAAATCCGGCAGAAATTCATCGTATTTCACTTCCAGCACATGCTTTCCCATGGGCATCACCGGCCGCAGGGGCAAATTTTCCCGGAAGAAGCCGGAGAGTTCCGTGGTGCTTCCGATGTTCCGGTCGAAGGTAATGCGCACGTTTCCCGGGGCGTAAACGAAGGGGGTGCGCTCATAGGCGACGATGACCTTGGGGGCAAGCCCCGTGTCCGCCCGGACAGACCAGAACCTGCGAAGAAGGGGGCTATCCAGCTCCGGCTGCCGCCCTGCCAGAAGGCAGTCGAACTGCTCCCGGGTCAGGCGGCAGCTTTCCTTGTTCGTCCTCGTGTGCTCCTTGCGCTTGCACTCCAGGGAAATGCGCCGGTCGGAAGCGTTATAGATACGGATCCGGAATTTCTCTCTGGGGTCGGTGCCGTTCTCGTTTTCGTAGAAGCACCGGTTATCCAGGTCGTCAAAATAGACGCTGCGGATGTTGTAAATGCCCGCAGGCCCGGCGTGGGGATCCGGCCGGCACAGCACCCGAATCCGGGAGCGGAGGATTTCCAGCTCCCCTTCCGAGCATACATATTTCAGCTCATTGCGGAATTTTCGTTCCGGGATTCCCTTATGAAGATCGATCATGGTGCTTTCCCGAACACCGCTTCCAGGTTCACTCCCCCGTCCATAGGCAGGGTCAGGCTGGACTCTAGCGTGTCCGCGTCTCCTTTCCATCCCAGAAATTCATAGCCCTCCTTGGCCTGGGCGGTAACGGTAATGGGATAATCCGTATAGTATTGACCCGACCAGCTGCCGGAGGAAAGGTCCACCTGAGAGGTATTCACGGTGACGCTGCCCATTTCCGGGTCGGCGGTGACAGTGACCGTCTCCAGGGTGCCGGTAAGACCCAGCTCCTGAGCCAGGTACTTGGCGGCATAGGCAGGCCGCTTGCGGAAGTATCCGTTCAGATAATCCAGATCATAGCCGTAGCTTTCCAGAACCTTCTCCACCCGCTCCGGGGCAAAATTGTTATTGAGAATGTCCATAAAGGAGGTGGCGAACCGCTGGCGGAACTCGGCGTTTACCTTCAGAGCCGGGAAAATCGTCATGCTGTCGATACCCTTCCCTTCCCCGAAGGAAAACACGTTCACCGCCTCCCGGGGACCGTATTTCTCCTCATGTACCCAGGTCAGGGCATCTACGTCGTAGATGCACCACTTCCACCTGGTTGTCTCCCCCTGTCGGCCTCCCAGAGGAGGTGCCCGCCAGAGGATGTAATTGTAATGGTCTCCGAAGTCCAGGTTGCACAGCATAAAATTGATGGAAATGTAGTCCATGTAGCTCTGCACGTCCGCCTGCTCCTGGAAGGCAGCCCACTGGGCAGGGTCGGTGAAATCCGTGTTCTTCACCCAGCTCATGAAGGTAGTATAGTCATACTGCTCCGCTTCGATGTTCGGATGCTCCTCTACGACGCCTCCTTTTACCAGAACCCGATTATCCACCTGGTAATACTGGCGGAAATACTGCGTATCGTACCTTTCCAGCATGTAGCTGTCGTACCAATACTCTCCATTCAGGTACACAGATACCGGAATACTTCTCTGAACGGCGACTGCCCGTCCTTCCGTCAGATCTGCCACAATCGCGTCAGGAAGCTGGCTTTTCAGCATGACGGAGTGGGTCAGAACCCCGTCGTAAAGCACCGTGTCGAAGACCGGGCTGCCGCCGTAGTCCTTCCGGGCAGTGAGAATCAGTCGCTTGTCCCACTGCAGTCTGGTAGACGCGCCCTGAATCCGCATCCCTGTCCGCTGGTTCATCACATCTCCGGCACTATCCAGCAGCTCCATTGTCACGCCAACCTCCCTTTTATTCAGGAAATTGGAAGTCGGCGCATCTCCTGTACCATCATTCAAATACCACGCATCATAGGCCTTGCCGGTGACGTAAATACCGTCCTCGCCGAACACGTCCTCGTCCTCGAAGACCAGGCTCAGGGTGTAGCCATGCTCCGGGGGCTGAAGACCCACGAAGTAGGTCTGGGTCAGAATTTCGCTTTTGTTGCCCCAATCGCTGATGTACACCGCCCGGATCACCGTTCCCTTTTTCACCGGTGTAGGGTCGGGCGTGTATTCTTTCCAATCCTTGACCACATTTTGGATGCTGTGGTACACATTCGGCTCATCGGAGCGGTCGGTGATACGGATGCCGCCGTTATAGGGCATGGAATTTTTGGAGGGCGCGCTGCCATCTGTGGTGTAATAGATTTTGCCGTAGGGCGGGGCGTTCAGCTCCAGGGTAACGTCATCCTCATAATAGCCCCCGGGAAGAGAAGCCTCAGGCACCGGAGCCGAAGCCCGGGTCTTCAGCCAGTCAAAAGCCGGATAGCACAGCGCCAGGGCGGCGCAGGAGAAGACGATGAGACGGATTCCGCGCCGCCGGCGCAGCTTCCGCCGGAAGCCGGACACCCGGCTTTTCAGATCTAACGCCGTCATGTTTACATCTTCTCCGGCGCGCTGAAGCCCAGCAAATCAATGGAGGCTTCCAGGATGTTCTTCGCCAGGCCGATGAGGGCGATATGCCCGGCCTTCACATTTTCGTCCGGCTCCTTGAGAATGGGGGTCTCATGGTAGAACTTGTTGACGCAGCCGGAAAGCTCATAGATATAGGCGCAGATCAGGTTGGGGCTGGAGGTCTTCAGGGCACTGTCCAAAGCGGGGCTGAACTTGGTAATGGCCAGCATCAGCTCCTTGGCGTAATCGTTCGCCGGCTCCTGAATGGGAAGGTTCTCCCACTCGCCGTAGCGGCTGAGGATGGACTTGATCCGGACGATGGTATAGAGGATATAAGGGCCGGTGTTGCCCTCGAAGGCGGCAAACCGCTCCATATCGAAGTTATAGTCCTTGGTGGGCTGGTTGGAAAGGTCGCCGTATTTCAGCGCGGCCATGGCGATTTTGGCGGTGGTAGGCTCCACCTCCTCCGGCTCCACGATCCGGTTTTCCACCACCTTGGCCCGGACGAAATCCGTCATATCGGAGATCAGGGTCTCCAGCCGGAGGACACCCCCGTCCCGGGTCTTGAAGGGCTTGCCGTCTTTGCCGTTCATGGTGCCGAAGCCCACATGCTCCAGCTCGGTGGTGTCCGGCACAATGCCCGCTTTTCTCGCCGCCCGGAAAACCTGCTCAAAGTGAAGGTTCTGCCGCTTATCGGTGACGTAGAGCACCTTATCCGGGTGCCAGTCCCGCATCCGCTGCACCAGGGTCGCCAGGTCGGTGGTGGCGTAAATGGAGGAGCCGTCGGACTTGACCAGAATACAGGGAGGCATTTCCTTCTTGTCCCCTGGCTGCGCCACGGGAATAACCCAGGCTCCCTCGGAGAGGACGGCAATGCCTCGCGCCTTCATATCCTCCACCATGGCGGGGATGTAGGGATCCGCGTCGGATTCCCCCAGCCACTTTTCAAAGTGGACATCCAGCTTGTCGTAATTTTTCTTCAGGTCTGCCACGGACACATTCATAATGTGCCGCCACAGGGCACGGTAGCCCCGGCGCCCCTGCTGAAGCTCCAGGGTAGCCTGGTGCGCCTTGCGGGAAAACGCCGGGTCAGCCTTTTTCGCCGAAGCCGTGGGATAAATTTCCTCCAGATCAGACACCGTGAAGGGAGCCTCCTTGGGATACTCCCCGGTAAAATCCAGGTCAAAGTAGGGAAGCTCCGGCTGCCGCTCGGAAAGCTCCGCGATGATGAGTCCCATCTGCAAGCCCCAATCCCCCAGGTGTACGTCGCCGATGGCGTTGTAGCCCAGGTACCGATAGAGCCGCTTCAGGCTCTCGCCGATGATGGCGGGACGCAGATGGCCGATGTGCAGGGGCTTGGCAACATTTGCTCCGCCGTAGTCCACCACGATGGTCTTCCCTGCCCCGATCTGGGTAACGCCGAATTTCGGGGCGGTACGCATAGCCTCCAGGTATTCCTTCAGGAAATGGCCGGAGAGCTTCAGGTTGATAAAGCCCGGATTTACCGCCTCTACGAGGCTGTAATCCTCGGCGTTCAGCTTCTCCACCACCGCCTGGGCGATTTGGATGGGGGCGCGGTGGTACTGCTTGGCGGCGGCTAAAGCCCCGTTGCACTGGTATTCGCACAGGTCGGGACGGTTGGAAACCGTCACCCGGCCGTAGGAACGGTCATAGCCCGCGCTCTCAAAGGCCGCCTGCATTTTCTCGGTGATGATATCCAGAATCTGTTCCATCAGGCCTTCTCCTTCTTTTCCGCCATCCAGGCAAGGTAATCGTCATAGGTGCCGTACTTGTCGATGATGGTGCCGTCGGGCTGGAAGGCAATGACCCGGTTACAGGTGGATGTCAGCATCTCGTGGTCGTGGGAGGCAAGCAAAACCACGCCGGAGAACGCCTCCAGGCCCTTGTTCACCGCCTGGATGGACTCCATGTCCAGGTGGTTGGTAGGCTGATCCAGAAGCACCACATTGGCACCGGAAAGCATCATTTTGCTGAGCATACAGCGTACCTTCTCGCCGCCGGACAGAACATTCACGGGCTTGAACACGTCCTCGTTGGAGAAGAGCATCCGACCCAGGAAGCCCCGGAGATACACGTCGTCCTTCTTGGCGGAGTACTGCCGGAGCCAGTCCACCAGCTCCATGGTGTTGCCGTCAAAATAGGGGGAGTTGTCCTTGGGCAGGTAGCTGCGGATGGTGGACACGCCCCACTTGACGCTGCCCTCGTCCGGCTCGATCTCACCCATGAGAATCCGGAACAGGGCGGTCTGAGCCAGCTCGTTTTCACCCACAAAGGCGATCTTGTCCGTCCGGTTCACGGAGAAATAGACCTTGTCCAGAAGCTTCACCCCGTCCACGGTCAGGGACACGTCCTTGACGGTGAGTACGTCCTTGCCCAGCTCCCGGTCGGACTGGAAGCCCACGAAGGGATACCGGCGGGTGGAGCAGGGCATTTCCTCCACGGTCAGCTTGTCCAGAAGCTTTCTGCGGGCGGTGGCCTGCTTGGCCTTGGACTTGTTGGCGGAGAACCGCTGAATGAACAGCTGCAGCTCCTCAATTTTCTCCTGGTTCTTCTTGTTCTTATTGCGCAGCATGGCCTGCACCATCTGAGAGGACTCGTACCAGAAGTCGTAGTTGCCCACATACATCTTGATCTTGCCGTAGTCGATATCCACGGTGTGGGTGCACACGGTGTTCAGGAAGTGCCGGTCGTGGCTGACGGCAATGACCATGCCCGGGAAATCCAGCAGGAAGTCCTCCAGCCAGTTGATGGCCTCAATGTCCAGGTTGTTCGTCGGCTCGTCCAGCATGATGATGTCCGGATTGCCGAACAGAGCCTGGGCCAGCAGCACCTTCACCTTCAGACGGGGATCGGTGTCCGCCATCTGGTCATAGTGCAGCTCCGTGCCGATGCCAAGGCCTTGCAGAAGCCGGGACGCGTCGGACTCGGCCTCCCAGCCCCCCAGCTCGGCGAACTCCGCCTCTAAGTCCGCAGCCCGCAGGCCGTCCTCGTCGGAAAAGTCCGGCTTTTCGTAGATGGCGTCCTTCTCCTTCATCACGTCGTACAGATGCTGGTTTCCCATGATGACGGTGTCGAGGACGGTATATTCGTCGTAGGCGTTCTGGTTCTGCTTCAGCACGGACACCCGCTTGGTGGGGTCGATGGTAACGGAGCCGGTGGTGGAATCCAGCTCTCCGGTGAGAATCCGCAGAAAGGTGGATTTGCCCGCGCCGTTGGCACCGATGATGCCGTAGCAGTTGCCGGGCAGGAATTGCAGATCCACATGCTGGAACAGCCACTGGCCGCCGAACTGCATGCCGAGATTGCTAACTGTAATCATGAAATGTCTCCTTACAATGATGTTGAAAATTGGAAGCAGGCATGTAGGGGCGGCCACTGGCCGCCCGAAGTCCCCCGGCGCAAATCCGACCCGGGACGGGCGGCCACTGGCCGCCCCTACATGGATTTTTCCGCAGCCTTCCCCCAGGGGAAGGCTTTTTACATACTCATACAGCGTAATGATAACATAGAATTGTAAATAAAGGAAGAACTTTTTTTGATAGGGGTTGCTTTTTCCAGCGGATGCGCTATAATATTAGCACTCATAATTAAAGAGTGCTAATAACGCTCTAAGGAAGCTCTGATTAAATCGGCAAGAGCTGGCAGCGAGAGATTTTGTTTCCAGACAAGGTTCAGAAAACGAGGGAATACTGTATGTATTTCTCGTTTTTTGAACCGCAGTCTGGGAGCAAAAGATCCGCCGTCCAGCCGCAGACGATTTATTCAGAGTCTCCCTAATCAAGACAAAGGATGTGCATGATTTATGGAAAAGCAGCAATTCAAGGCAGAGTCCCAGCGTCTGCTGGATCTGATGATTAACTCGATTTATACCCACCGGGAGATTTTCCTTCGGGAAATCATCTCCAACGCCTCCGACGCCATCGACAAGCTGGCCTACACCGCCCTGACCGACGACAAGGTAGGGCTGAACCGGGACGACTTCGCTATCACCATCACCCGTGACCCGGAGCACCGTACTCTGACGGTCTCCGACAACGGCATCGGCATGAACAAGGCTGAAATGGAGGAAAATCTGGGTACCATCGCCAAGTCCGGCTCCCTGGGCTTCAAGCAGGCCATGGAGAAAAACGAGGATATCGACATCATCGGCCAGTTCGGCGTTGGCTTCTACTCCGCCTTCATGGTAGCCTCCTCCGTCACCGTGATCTCCAAGAAATACGGCGAGGACACCGCCTGGAAGTGGGTCTCCAACGGTACCGACGGCTACACCATCGAGGAAACCACCAAGGATGCTCCCGGCACCGACGTGATCATGACCCTGAAAGCGGACACCGATGACGAGAAATATTCCACCTACTTAGAGGAATATGAAATCCGGAACCTGGTTCGCAAGTACTCCGACTACATCCGCTATCCTATCAAGATGGAGGTCACCAAGACCCGTCCTGTGGAGGAGCCGCAAGCCGAGGGCGAGGAAAAGAAGGAGCCAAAGTACGAAGAGTATCAGGAAATGGAAACTCTGAACTCCATGGTTCCCATCTGGCAGCGAGCCAAGAAGGATGTCACCGAGGAGGAGTACGACAACTTCTATCGGGAGAAGTTCTTCGACTACACCAAGCCTTTGAAGGTGATCCACTTCGGCGTGGAGGGCGCCGTCAGCTTCAAGGCACTGCTGTATATCCCCGGCAAGGCTCCCTACGACTTCTACACCAAGGACTTCAAGCGGGGTCTGCAGCTGTACTCCTCCGGCGTGATGATTATGGAAAACTGCGAGGATCTGCTGCCTGAGCACTTCCGGTTCGTCCGGGGCGTGGTGGACAGCCAGGACTTGTCTCTGAACATCAGCCGGGAGATGCTCCAGCACAACCGTCAGCTGACCATCATCGCCCGGAACATCGAAAAGAAGATCAAGTCCGAGCTGAAGAATATGCTGGATAACGATCGGGCAAAATATGAGGAGTTCTACGCCGTCTTCGGCCGTCAGCTGAAATACGGCACCGTAGCCGACTACGGCGCCCACAAAGAGACTTGCCAGGATCTTCTGCTGTTCTACAGCCACAAGCAGGGCAAGCTGATTACCCTGAAGGAATATGTGGATGCCATGGCCGAAGGCCAGGAGAAAATCTACTTCGCCCCCGGCGAAAACCGGGAGCGGCTGGCCAAGCTGCCTCAGGTGGAGACCCTTTCTAAGAAGGGCTATGACGTGCTGCTCTTTGCTGAGGATGTGGATGAGTTCATCCCCCAGACCCTGATGACCTACATGGAGAAGAAGTTCTGCAACGTGGCCACGGAGGATCTGGGTCTGAAGACCGAGGAGGAAAAGAAGGAAGCCGAGGAGAAGGCCGAGGAAATGAAGGGTCTTCTGACCTTCGTCAAGGAGACCCTGGGCGATCAGGTCAAGGAGGTCAGGCTCTCCGCCGATCTGGGCAGCCACCCCGCCTGCATGGTTCCCGATTCCGGCATGAGCTTCGAAATGGAGAAGTACATGAAGAAGGCCAACCCGGAATTCGCCTTCCCTGTTGGCCGGATTCTGGAGCTGAACCCGGAGCACGAGGCGGTGAAGGCTCTGCAGAAGGCCATGACCGAGGATCCCGTGAAGGCTAAGGATTACGCCCAGCTGCTGTGCTATCAGGCTCAGCTGATGGCGGAGCTGCCCCTGGAGGATCCCTATGCCTACACCGAATTGGTCTGCAAGCTGATGAAGTAACCTTTTCGGGGGTGCCGCCTGACACCCCCGAAAAAGATTTGATTGCCTTTTGGGGCAATCTGTGATACACTTCCCGTAACCGATAGAGAAAGTAAGGTGCGAATTATGGATATGACCGTGAATTATCTGGCGCTGCTGACGCAAAGCCTTCTGGGCGCTCCCATGCTGCTGGCGATAGCCAGCTATGTGCTCACCGCCCTGGCTCTGTACACCGTGGCCCGGCGCAGAGGACTGAAATACCCCTGGCTGGCCTGGATTCCTGTGGCCGACTGCTGGCTGCTTGGCTCCCTGTCCGATCAGTACCAGTATGTGGTGAAGGGCGAACATACCCACCGGCGGGCTTTCCTGCTGTGCTTCCGGATCCTGACGGTGCTGCTGACCGTGTCCCTGCTGGGGCTTGTGGGTACCTTGTGCTTCCAGGTCTTCGGCGGCATGATGCGCCAGGATGTAATGCCTGACCTGTTCTGGATGCAGATTCTCCGCCAGGCGACCAGTCTTCTGGTGGTGGGACTGCCGCTGCTGGGCATTGTCGTCGCCTACTGGGTCTTCCGGTTCATGGCACTGTATGACGTGTACCGTTCCATGGAGCCGGAAAACGCGGTGCTGTTCCTGGTGCTGAGCATTCTGTTCCGGATCACCGAGCCATTCTTCCTGTTCTTCAGCCGGGACAAGGACGGCGGTATGCCGCCCCGGAAGGAGCCGGAAGCTGCCCCTGAGGAGCATTCCAACGACTGGGTGGATACCCAGGAGGATGAGCTGTAAATACGGTTAAAAAGAAGGTCGTTGCATTGCAGCGGCCTTCTTTTTCTATGCTTTTCCTTATTCGTACCGGGCGGCCAGATCGTCGTAAAAGGCCATCAGCTCTTCCTCCGTGTCGAAAATAGCCACATACATCTGATTGGCCATAGCACCGGACAGCGCGTCCGGGATTCGTCCCCACATGACCATGTGGGAGCCGTACTTCATCATGACCTCGTAATCGTTCAGCTTGTAGTGCCGACCGTCCCGGCGGCCATAGAAGGCGCAGTAGTGATGAGCACCGATGGGCTTGGTGTTCCGGTCGAAGGCCACCATATCCGCCCAGATTTTATATACGTCGGTTTCCTGGGAATAGTTATACATTTCCGGGGTAAAGCCGCCGCAGGGACGCATGTTGACCTCCAGCCCCAGCACGTCGCCCTTCTTGCCCAGGCCTTCCTGATCCGCGTTCAGGACGAAGAATTCCAGATGGATAAACCGGCTCTTGACACCGAAGGCCTTCACCGTGGCAAGACCCGCCTGACGGATGTTCTCCGGCAGATCCTTCACCAGATAATAGACGGAATCATCGTTATTGTTCACGATATCCATAATGGACACAGGAGAAATGTTGCCGGACTCGAAGAGCATATTGCCATGGGAATCCACAATGCCGTCAAAGGTCTGGACGTAGCCGTTGACAAACTCCTCCATGATGTACACCGCCGGATCCTTGGTGTTCATGAACCACTGAACATCCTCGTCGGAATGGAGCTTATAGGTGTTGTTGGCACCCACGCCATTGTCAGGCTTGACCACCACGGGATAGCCCACGGTGTGGGCAAATTCCAGAGCGTCCTCCAGTCCCTCCACCAGGTGATACCGGGCGGTGGGCAGGCCGGCCTTGGCATAATAGGCCTTCATGGCGGACTTGAATTTGAATTTGTCCATTTCGTCCAGCTTGGGGCCGGTGGTAATGTTGAACTCCGTGCGCAGCCAGGCGTCCCGCATGAGCCAGTACTCGTTGTTGCTTTCCAGCCAGTCGATCTTGCCGTATTTGAAGGTGAAGAAGGCCACGGCCTTGAACACCTCATCGTTGTTCTCCAGGGAGCTGACCTTGTAATATTCGTGCAGCGAATCCTTCAGTTCCTGCAGAAGCTGGTCATAGGGGCAGTCGCCGATGCCCAGCACCCGCATACCGTTGTTTTTCAGCTCCCGGCAGAACTTCCAGTAGGTCATGGGGAAGTTGGGGGAAATAAAAATAAAGTTCTTCATTTTCAGTAAAATCTCCTTATATCGCTATCTTTCATCCCAGAAACCAAGGCAAATAGGTTTCTACCATCTTGAACCACCAGGGCCAGTCATGGTTCACGTCCAGACCCCAGTACTCGAACCGGGTGTGAATGCCCTTCTGGCGGCACACCGCGTCCAGCCACCGGGTAGATTCCAGCAGCGGTTCCTCCCAGGCACCCTGACCGCAGACGATCAGGCTTTTCTGGTGGTTGTACAGATCCATATACCAGTGGTCGGCGGGCATGTTCTGCAGGTACAGGCAGGGGCAGTTATTGTAAACCAGGTCGTCGCAGTAGTCGCCGAAGAACTCCCGGTTGTCGTACAGGCCGGAAATGGCGAAGCAGCTGTCGAACAGGTCGGGGCGGCGGTAATAGAGGTTCGCCGCGTGCATGGCACCCATGGACGCGCCGAAGGTCAGAATGCCCTGGTCATAGCCATTGGCCAGACCCGCGATGTGCCGGATGGTGGGCACCATTTCGTCCACAATATAGTGGAACCACTTCTCATGGTTTTCAATGCGCCAGCGGTTGTCCGCGCCGATGGCCGCCCAGGACTCGTTGTCGATGGTGTCCACGGAGAAGACCATGCACTTCCCCGACTCGATCCAGGGTGCCCAGTGGTCAACCATGTGGAAGTCCTCAAAGTCCCAGAACCTTCCCGCCTGGCAGGGAATGAACATGACGGGCTTGCCGCCGGAGCCGTAGATTTTGAACGCCATGTCCCGGTTTAAGTAGCTGCTCCAATGCTTTTCGTAACGAATTTCCATTTTCTTCTATCCTCTCTTATAATCCTAAGCACTCCATAAAAATCGGAATCTGCCGTTCCCAGCTGGCCTCGCTGTGGCTGCCGCCGGGGACGATCCGCAGCGTCAGATTCACCCGCTTGGTCAGCAGCAGGTGAGCCGTGGAGATCATGGATTCCTGGGTGGCCGCGTGGTTGAACATCTCCAGCTCGCCGTAGTCCATGTAGACGGTGGTGTCCCGGCGGATATTGGCTCCGGCTACCATTTCCAGCACCTTTCCCGGTGCCACCCACAGACTGGGAGACAGGCAGGCCGCCCGCTGGAACACATGGTTGTAGGCCGTCACCCCATACAGAGCCATCAGCCCGCCCATGGAGGAACCGGCAATAATCGTATGATTCCGGTCAGGCAGGGTGCGGCAATGTTCATCAATATAGGGCTTCAGCTCCCTGACCATCCAGTTCAGCATCACGCCGCCCTTGCCCCGGACGGTATCGTGCTCGGAATTGGTGTAGGTCATGGGGGAATACTCGATGAGCCGCCGGTTGCCCTCATGATTGCACTCCACAGCGACAATAATTAAATCCTTCGGATGTTCCTCCAGGAATTTTGCCATGCCCCAGGACTTGCCGTAGGTAGCGTCCTCGTCAAAGAACACGTTGTGGCCGTCGAACATGTACATGACAGGATACCGCTTGTCCGGATTTTCCCCGTAGTCCGCAGGCAGCCACAGGTATGCCCGCCGGGGCGCGTCCCCGGAAAGCTTCGGGATCGTCACATCCCATTGATAGACCATTTTCCCATCTTCTCTCCAAATAATATGGGCATTGCGCCAACTATCCGGGATAGTATAATCGGAAAGAGGAAAAATGTCAATTGCTCGGAAGGGAAATAGTGTATTTACACAAAAAGCATTCGCCCACAGCCCGGAGACATGCGAAAATTGCCCTGCCGTTTTTTGAAATTTCTTCATTTTTGTGATTTTCCACAAAAGGAATTGGGGAAACCTCCCAAATTCCGGCGCAAAAAAGCATTGAAAAAGCCGGTTTCTCAGAGTATACTGACTTGTGATATCGGGGAAGCTTCGGTTTCATCGGCAAGCACCTTGGGCGGAAAAGATCCGCCCAAGGCCGAAGGCGAGGGAATCCGCGTATCCCGAAAAAGAAAAAAGAAAGAGAGGCACATATTCTTATGGAAAACAACGAAGCTGTTTACGACGTAAGAAAGCTGGGCACCTCCAAGGCACTGATCCTGGGGGTACAGCACCTGTTCGCCATGTTCGGCGCCACGGTTCTGGTTCCCGCTCTGACCGGCCTGAACGTGTCCACCACCCTGCTGTTCGCGGGTCTGGGTACCTTGCTCTTCCATCTGGTCACCGGCCGGAAGGTTCCCGCGTTCCTCGGCTCCTCCTTCGCGTTCCTGGGCGGCTACGCCGCCATCGCCCCCGTGCTGGCAGACGGCTCCGCCAATGCACCGCTGCTCCCCTACGCCTGCTTCGGCGTGGCGGTGGCCGGTCTTGTGTACCTGGTGCTGGCAGGCTTCTTCAAGGCCTTCGGTGCCGGCAAGGTCATGCGCTATTTCCCGCCCATCGTCACCGGCCCCATCATCATCTGCATCGGCCTGTCCCTGGCCGGCTCCGCCATCAGCAACTGCCGTACCAATTGGCTCATTGCCATGGTGGCCATCCTCATCGTGGTGGTGTGCAACATCTGGGGCAAGGGCATGGTGAAGATCGTTCCCATTCTGCTGGGTGTGGTCGGCTCCTATGTGTTCGCTCTGATCGTGGATCCCGCCTCCCGGGAAAGCGTGGCCAGCGCGGTTTCGCAGGCCGCTTGGTTCGGCAGCCCCGTGATCTGGGACAACACCGTATTCGCCCTGCTGTCCCGTGAGCACGACAGCGGCCTGCTGGTCACCTCCGCCGTCACCATCGCTCCCATCGCTCTGGCCACTATGGTGGAGCATATCGGCGATATGTGCGCCATCTCCTCCACCGTGGGAGAAAACTTCGTGGCCGATCCGGGGCTGCACCGGACTCTGACCGGCGACGGCCTGGCCACCACCATAGCCGCCCTGTTCGGTGCTCCCGCCAACACCACCTACGGAGAAAACACCGGCGTGCTGGCTCTGAGCAAGGTCTATGACCCCCGGGTCATCCGGCTGGCCGCCCTGTTTGCCATCATCCTGTCCTTCTGCCCCAAGTTTGCCGCGCTGATCGTGGCCATGCCCGCCGCCACCATGGGCGGTGTCAGCCTGGTGCTCTACGGCATGATCTCCGCCGTGGGCGTGCGCAACGTGGTGGAAAATCAGGTAGACTTCACCAAGAGCCGCAACGTGCTGATCGCCGCCATGATCCTGGGTCTGGCCGTTGGCGTCAGCTACAACGGTGCCATTGTGATTCCCATCGGCTCCATGACCATCAGCCTGTCCGGCCTGGCCGTGGCCGCCTTGGTTGGTATCTTCATGAACGCCGTCCTGCCCGGCAAGGACTATGAGTTCGGTACCAACGCCCAGGGCGACACCTCCGTGAACTTCGGCACCGACGCTTACGAAAAGAAGTAAGCTTTCAAAAAGCCTCACCGCCCCCCGGTTCTTCGGAACCGGGGGGCGGTTTTGTCCGCCGAAACCCCGGCTTGACAGACTTGACCTGCCGGGTATAATAGAAGCAGCTACAAAAAACGGGAGGCTTCCATGGATCTTCGCAGTCTGAATATTTTCATCGAGGTGGCGGAGCTGGGCAGCTTCACCCGGGCAGGGGAAAAGCTGGGCTACTCCCAGCCCACCATCTCCTTCCAGATCAAGCAATTGGAAAAGGAAATGGGTACCCAGCTGTTTGACCGGATCGGCCACACCGTCACCCTGACGGACACCGGCCGGGATGCCCTGGACTATGCCCAGAGAATCTGCCACTGCTGTCAGGAAATGCTGCTCACCGGCACCGGCCGCCGGGAACCGGCGGGCATTCTGCGGCTGGGCATGGCGGATTCCCTGTGCCAGCCCCTGATTGCGTCCCAGTTTGCCCGGTTCCGGAGTGCCTATCCCAAGGTCTCCCTCCAGGTCACTACCACGGACACCACAGGACTGCTGGAAAAGCTGGATCACAACGAGGTGGACATGCTGTGTACCATGGACGACCACGTTTATGACACCAACTATATAATCGCCGACGAGGAGGAGATCGGGGTACACTTCGTGGCCTCCCCTGCCCACCCATTGTCGAAGGCAAAGCGGGTGGAAATCAGCCAGCTTCTGGCCGAGCCCTTCCTGCTGACGGAGAAGGGCATGAGCTACCGCCGTCTCATGGACGAGCAGCTGGCTCGCAGCTCCCTGGAGATCAGCCCGGTGCTGGAGACCGGCCAGGCCGACCTGATCTGCACCCTGGTAGGCCAGAATATGGGGCTGTCCTTCCTGCCGGATTACGTCACCGAGGGCATGGTGCGTCAGGGCGCACTCACCCGGCTGAACGTGCCGGAGCTTCATGTGGTGGTGTGGAAGCAGCTGCTCTACCGCCGGGAAAAGTGGCTGTCCGCCCCCATGCGGGTCATGATCGACCATCTGAAAACCCTTCGTCTGCTGGGAGGTATCTCATGAGAAAGCAATGGATCGGGGCTGTTCTGTCCGCGCTGGCATTGGCAGGCTGCGCCCAGGCACCCCAGGAGACCCAGCCGGAAACAGTGCCCCAGGCAGTGGTGTACACCTATCCGGAGGAAACCACGGAAACCGCAGAGACCACCGTCCCGGAACCGGAGGACAGTGATTTTGTCCGGGTGCTGGACTACATTCCGGAAGCCCGGCAGGAGCTGGCCTATGCAACGGCGAATAACTTTACCGGTACGGCCATTTATGATTTTACCGATGCCTGGCTGCGCTACGGCACGGTGAAAAAGCTGAAGGCGGTCAGTGAAGACCTTTCTCAGCTGGGTCTGGGGCTGAAAATCTGGGACGCTTTCCGACCGGTCAATGCCCAGAAGTCGCTTTGGATTGTCTTTCCCAACTCCGCCTATGTTGCCAATCCCGCAAGCGGCCTGAGCCCTCACTGCCGGGGCAGTGCCGTGGATCTGACTCTGGTCGATGCCGACGGCAATGAACTGGAAATGCCCACAGGCTTTGACGATTTTTCCGCAAAGGCCGACCGGGACTATTCCGACTGCACCCCAGAGGCGGCGCAGCACGCCCAGCTGCTGGAAATCCTCATGGAAAAGCACGGCTTTGTGGGATATTCACGGGAATGGTGGCACTTTGCCGACGAGGATGCGTATCCCGTTGATGAGAATTTCATCCCGCCCGGGAAAAGTTAACACCAATTTCAAACTTTTTCCCCAAAATCAGGATATAATGACGTGTTGGAAAATAGAATCGACACACATGGAAAGGTGAGATATTTATGACAAAAATTGACATTTACTCCGGCTTCCTGGGAGCCGGCAAGACTACCCTCATCAAGAAGCTGATCTCCGAGGCCTACAAGGGTCAGAAAATCGTGCTGATCGAGAACGAGTTCGGCGAGATCGGCATTGACGGCGGCTTTTTGCAGGATGCGGGCATTCAGATCACCGAGATGAACTCCGGCTGCATCTGCTGCTCCCTGGTGGGCGACTTCGGCAAGGCTCTGACCAACGTCATCGAGCAGTACCATCCCGACCGGATCCTCATTGAGCCTTCCGGCGTGGGCAAGCTGTCCGACGTGATCGGCGCCGTAAAGAAGGTCATGAACGACCAGGTGACCCTGGGCTACACCGTGGCCGTGGTGGACGCGGGCAAGGTCAAGGTCTACATGAAGAACTTCGGCGAGTTCTACAACGACCAGGTGGAAACCGCCTCCACCATTGTCCTGTCCCGGACGGATTCCATTCCCCAGGCCAAGCTGGATGCCGCCGTGGCCATGCTCCGGGAGCATAATGACAAGGCCGTCATCGTCACCACCCCCTGGAGCGAGCTGACCGGCGAGCAGCTGACTGCCGCCATGGAGGGTCAATCCACCCTGGCGCAGGAGCTTGCCCAGCTGGTGCATGAGCACGAGCATCATCGCCACCATCATGACCATGACCACGACGAGGAGGATGACGACGAGGACGGCTGCTGCGGCGGCCATCCTCATCACGATGATGACGGCGAGGATGCGCATGCGCATCACCATCATCACGACCATGACGAGGATGACGGAAAGGGTTGCTGCTGCGGTCACCATCACCATCATGATGAAGCGCACGAGCATGACGAGCACTGCGCCTGCGGCTGCCACGACCATGACCACGAGCATCATCACCACCATCACCACGACCACGATGCCGACGAGGTGTTCACCTCCTGGGGCGTGGAAACTGCCCGGAAGTTCGACAAGGACACCGTGGAGAAGGCACTGCACGCCCTGGACTCCGGCAAGTACGGCATGATCCTCCGGGCCAAGGGCATTCTGCCTGCCGCCGACGGCACCTGGATTCACTTCGACTATGTACCTGAGGAAACCAGCGTCCGTCTGGGCAGCGCGGATATCACCGGCAAGCTGTGCGTCATCGGCTCCAAGCTGGACGAGCAGGCCATTGCCCGGCTGTTCGGGGTGTAAGTATGCAGCAGATTCCCGTTTATGCCTTTACCGGCTTCCTGGATTCCGGCAAGACGAAATTCATCCAGGAAACCCTGGAGGATCCCCGGTTCAACGCCGGGGAGAAGACCCTGCTGCTTCTGTTTGAGGAGGGCGAGGAGGAATACGATCTTTCCAGCTACCCCTACAAGAACGTCTATATTGAGGTTCTGGATCAGCAGACCGTCACCACGAAAGAGCTTCAGACCCTGCAGAAAAAGTACAACGCCGAGCGGGTGGTGGCAGAGCTGAACGGTATGCAGAAGGTGGGCGACCTGTACATGCGCTTTCCGGAAAACTGGGTCATCGCCCAGGAGATCATGTTCGCCGACTCCACCACCATCATGGCCTTCAACGCCAATATGCGCAATCTCGTCATGGACAAGCTGGTGGGTGCCCAGATGGTGGTTTTCAACCGGCTGCAAAAGGGTCAGGATGTGATGCCCTTCCACAAGCTGGCTCGCGCCGCCTCCCGGAAAATCGACATTCTCTACGATTACACCGACGGCACCACGGAATTTGACCGGATTGAAGACCCCCTGCCCTTCGACATCAACGCCCCCATCGTGGAGATCAAGGACGAGGACTTCGCCCTGTGGTATCGGGACATCAGCGAGGAGCCTCAGAAGTACGACGGCAAAACCGTCCGCTTCAAGGGTCAGGTGGCCATGCTCCGCCGGGACAAGAATGGCATGTTCGCTCCGGGTCGGTTCGTCATGACCTGCTGCGTGGAGGACATCCAGTTCTGCGGCATTCCCTGCCGCTATGAAGGCGCGTCCCAGCTGAAAAGCCGGGACTGGGTCATGGTAACGGCCAAGGTCAGCGCGGAGAAGCACCCCCTGTACAAGGGCGATGTTGGCCCCATGCTTACCGCTCTGGAAGTCACTACCGGTGCTCAGCCTGCCGATCCGGATGTGGCTGCCTTCTAAAGAAAAGCCTGCCTGAATACAGATAGAACAAGGAGGAATTGTTATGACTGCGTCCGATATGCGAAAAGCTGCCCGGGAAAACCTGGCAGGAAACTGGGGCATTTCCGTTGGCGTCACGCTGGTAGCCGCTGTGCTGGGCGGCATGGTTCTGGGCGGTGGTGACGCTTCCCGCTATGTCTGTAATTTTGCCTCGAACGGTGGTATGGACGGACTCCCCACGGTTCTGCGCATGATTCTCGTGCCCGTACTCTCCGGCCTTGGCATCTGGGGGCTGCTGTGCTTCCTGCTGGGCGGCACCGTGGAGCTGGGGCACGCCGAGTTTCTGCTCCGGCAGTACCGGGGCGAGCCTCTGACCTTTGACACCCTGTTCAGCCAGTTCGACCGGTTCGGCACCGGCTTTGCCCAGAAGTTCCTGCGAACGCTGTACGTCTTCCTGTGGTCTCTGCTGCTGGTGATTCCCGGAATCGTGAAAAGCTTCAGCTACGCCATGACCCCCTTTATTCTGGCGGAGCACCCGGAAATGACCGCGTCCCAGGCCATCGACGCTTCCAAAGCCATGATGGACGGACACAAGATGGATCTGTTTCTGCTCCAGCTGACCTTCATCGGCTGGGAGCTGCTGTGCGGGTTTACCCTGGGCATTGGCTTGCTGTTCCTGAATCCTTACCGGAACGCCGCTACCGCCGTGTTCTATGAGAACCTGAAAAAAGGTGCCAAGCCCCAGGCAGACTATGTGCCGCCGGTGGAGTTCTAAAAAATCGCAAAAAGTCAGCCATTGCCTTTGCAATGGCTGACTTTTTTAGGGCAACACCGTACAATTTGACAAGCAGACTCCGCCGGGATTTTTACCCCGGTTCAAAGTCTGGAAAAGGTCGGAATCCTGTATGCACCCGCAAGGGATATGCCGCAGCCGTAAGCCAGCTTACGCCGGCAACCGCCGCGCTATATTTCCCGCTTTTGAACCCGCACGGATAAAGGAAAAGATCCACTGCCCGGCCGATGACGATTTCATCAGAGCTTCCCCAAGATTCCATCCATGGCATCCGCCGTAACATAATCCAGGGGGATACCGCCCATGGCGGCGGCCATGTCCGTGTAGGAGCTGCCGCAGCTTCCGTAAATCCTCCGGGTCATGGACAGGGTCAGAAGCTCCACAAAGGCGGCCTTGATGCCCGCGGGCGTATCCCGCCCCAGGGCTTTGCTGTCATTGAAGAATACGATTTCCGCATCCCGGTTATAGGTGTGGGAGAAAAATTTCCGCAGGGAGCCGTCATCCGTGGCGAGGTAGAACCGGGTGTCGGGATTCTCTTTCAGCCGCGCCTCCAGCACCCGGCAGAACAGCTCCGTGGGGCTTTGCCGGATGCTCACGCTGTGATCGGTGCGGCGGATGTGCAGGCCAATTACCGGATGCTGCCCGCCCTGGGTGATTTTCCCGATTTTCTCCCTGGCCAGAGTCTCCAGCTCCGGCGCGGGGGTGAAAATGGAGCAGTCCACATCCCGGGAATCCTTGTGGAAGGTCTCACAGGTTTCATAATAGGTCTTGTCCTGGGGAATCAGATTTCCCGCCTGCTTGGCATTCATCACCTGATTGTTTCCAACCCGGTGCCGGTAGCCCAGCCGCAGTCGGTAATAGACAAGCTTCTCGGCCAAATTGTCCCCGCCCTTTACGTCCACAACCCGGATGTCCCGGGGCAGGGAAAAAAGAGCCTTTGCCGGGCAGTTCAGCTCTTCGTTTGCCGTCCATTTGACGACCAGCTTCCCGCCCTGGGGGCGGATCAGCTGATAGGCAGAGGCGATGACCCGCATCCGGTTGCACAGGCCGCCGATGGGTTCCACATAGACTTTCATATCCGCAGTGCTCCATGTCCATAGAATCAAGTGACAGCATCATAACACACAAATCAGGAAAAATCAATCATAATGTATGAATATTAGACATTTTTCAGGAAAAATCCGATGAATTTTCACATTCCCTCTATTGAATTTTCGGCATTTCGGTGCTATACTCTTACGGGTAAAAATACGCAATGGGAGAAAATGGAATGCAAGAGAGATTATTTTCCGACAAGCAGCTGATAAAGCTGATGATTCCGCTGGTCATCGAGCAAGGGCTGACGATTCTGGTAGGCATGTGCGACGGCGTGATGGTTTCCGCCGTCAGCGAGGCTGCCATCTCCGGCGTATCGCTGGTTGATATGATCAACGCGGTGATCCTGGTGCTCTTCGCGGCACTGGCCACCGGCGGCGCGGTGGTGACGAGTCAGCTGCTGGGTGCCCGGCGGATGGCAGATGCCCGGCGCAGCGCAGGACAGCTTGTGACGCTGACCTTTGCCATGGGCTGCCTGATGATGACCCTGTGCCTGGTATTTGCCAGGCAGCTTTTGCATCTGTTCTTCGGCTCCATCGACGCGGACGTAATGGCGGCCGGGCTTACTTACCTTCGCATTACCGCCCTGTCCTTCCCCTTCATTGCCCTGTACAACGCCGGGGCGGCCATATTCCGCAGCCTGGGCAACAGCAAGGTCTCCATGCAGGTGAGCCTGTGGATGAACGGCATCAATGTGGCGGGGAACGCCCTGTGTGTGTTCCTGCTGAAAATGGGCGTGGCCGGCGTGGCCGTGCCCACTCTGGTGTCCCGGGCGGTGGCGGCGGTGATGATCCTGACCATGGCCGCCCGGAGGGGTCAGGAGCTGACCCTGGATGCCTCCGCCCTGTATCCCATTGACCGGAGGTTCATGGGCAAAATTCTGCGCATCGGCATTCCCTCCGCCTGCGAGAACAGCTTCTTCCAGTTTGGACGGCTGCTGGTGGTGAGCATGATCGCATTGTTTGGTACCACCCAGACCTCCGCCAACGCCGTGGCCAACAACTTAGACAGCATCGCCACCGTAGTCGGTCAGGCCATGGGGCTTGCCATGGTGACGGTGGTGGGTCAGAGCGTGGGCGCGGGAGACAAGGAGCAGGCGGTTTTCTACCTGAAAAAGGTGATGAAATGGAGCATCGGGGCACTGGCCGTGGTCAATGTGCTGATCATCCTGTTCCTCGATCCCCTGATCGGACTGTACCGCTCCCTGTCGCCCCAGACCGTGGAGCTGACCCGGACGCTGGTGCTGATCCACTCCACGGCGGTCATTGTCATGTGGGCCTTTTCCTTTGTCCTGCCCAACGCCTTCCGGGCGGCCAACGATGTCCAGTTTACCATGTGGGTGGGCATGGGTTCCATGCTGGTGTTCCGGGTGGGCGTGTCCTGGATTCTCTGCGTTCGCCTGGGCTGGGGCGCCGTCGGCGTGTGGATCGCTATGCTCCTGGACTGGGTGTGCCGGATCAGCTTCTTTCTGCCAAGAGCCTTGTCGGGAAAATGGCTTACGAACGCGTAGCCCAGTGGGGAAGCCTTTCAAATTCCAGGATTTTCCCCTGGTGGGGGAAGGTCAGCTTCCAGGAAAACAGCATCGGGGCGGGGGCGTTGTCTCTCGCCCCGTATTTGCGGTCGCCTACCAATGGATAGCCCCGGCTGGCAAACTGCACCCGAATCTGATGACTTCTGCCGGTGTGGAGCCGGACGCGCACCAGGCTTTCCTCCCCTGCACTCAGCCGGGTAAATTCCAGCCGAGCCTTTTTCACCCCGCCCCGCATCCGCTTGACCACAAACACCTTGTTTTTTCCGCCGTCCTTCCACAGAAGGTCCTCCCAGTCGCCATTTTCCGGCGGCGTGCCGTGAACCAGAGCCACATATTCCTTGATGAGCTTGCCTTCCTGAATGGCCTTGGACAGCTGGGCGGCAGCGGCCTTCGTCCGGGCAAAGACCATAAGGCCGCCTACGTTTTTATCCAGCCGATGCACCGGGAAGATTTCGCCGCCTAGGGCTTCTTTCAGGGCGGCGGGTACCTGGATTTCCGAATCCAGCCCTACCGGCTTGACGCACAGGACAATGTCCCGGTCGGAAAAGAGAATTTCCATGGATGACCTCCAAAAATATTTGATGATAGTATAGCATACAATCGGCGGCTGGAAAAGCCCCGGTTGCTTTTTTATGGAAAACCGGTATAATAGAAGGGAGATTCACGAAGGAGAGAAAGCAATGACCACACAGGACTATCAGCGGAAATCACCGCTGGCAATCTTTTTTCATTATTTCGGAAATCACAGGCGGCTGTTTGCCATCGACCTGGGCTGCGCCGTGGGCATGGCGGTCATCGACATGGCCTTCCCCCTGGTCACCCGGCAGGCACTGTACGACTATCTGCCCAACGAGGCCTACGGCGTGTTCTTCCGGGTCATGGCTCTGGTGGCGGCCAGCTATGTGCTGCGCACGTTCCTCAACTATATCGTGACCTATTACGGCCATACCTTCGGCATCCGGGTGGAGGCGGACATCCGCAAGGACCTCTTCGCCCACATGCAGGAGCTCAGCTGCGATTACTACGACAAAAACCGCACCGGCAAGCTCATGTCCCGGCTCACCACTGACCTGTTCGAGCTGACGGAGCTTGCCCACCACGGCCCGGAGGATCTGCTCACCAGCGCGCTGACCATTGCGGGCGCTCTGGTGGTGATGGCCTCCATCCGCTGGCAGCTGGCTCTGGTGGTGGCTCTGACCATCCCCATTTTTCTGACGGTGGCCATGACCATGCGGGGGCGGATGTCCCGGGCTTCAGCCGCTGCCAAGGAGAAAACCGGCCACATCAACCAGGAGATCGAAAGCAGCCTGTCCGGCTTCCGGACGGCCAAGGCATTCGCCAACGAGGCGGCGGAAAGCCGCCGGTTCAACGCCGCCAACGAAATCTACAAGACCTCCAAGCGGGGTTTCCACAAGGCCATGGCTTTATTCCAGAGCAGCGTGGAGTTTTTCCTGTGTATGCTCAACGTGATCGTCATCGGCTTCGGCGGCTACTATGTCATGCGCCACGAAATGGACTACCGGGATCTTATCACCTTCAATCTGTATATTGCCTCCTTCGTAAACCCCATGCGCAAGCTGTGCAATTTCTCCGAGCTGTTCGCCAACGGCTTCGCGGGGCTGAACCGGTTCGTGGAGGTCATGCGCACGGAGCCGACCGTTCAGGATAAGGTCGACGCCAAGCCTTTGACAAACGTCCGGGGTGAAATTGATGTGAAGGACGTGTCCTTCTCCTACGACGGCGACCTGGCAGTGCTTCACGATGTGAGTCTTCAGGTGCACCCTGGGCAGACCGTGGCCATCGTCGGCCCCTCCGGCGGCGGCAAGACTACCCTGTGCCAGCTGATCCCCCGGTTTTACGACGTGACCGGCGGCAGCATTTCCATTGACGGCCTGGATGTCCGGGACGTGACCCAGCGGAGTCTGCACGAAAATATCGGCATTGTCCAGCAGGACGTGTTCCTGTTCGCGGACACGGTGCTGGAAAATATCCGCTACGGCAGGCCGGATGCCTCCATGGAGGAGGTCGTGGAGGCGGCCAGGCAGGCGGAAATTTACGAGGACATCCAGGCCATGCCCCAGGGCTTCGAGACCTATGTGGGCGAGCGGGGCGCGCTGCTCTCCGGCGGTCAGAAGCAGCGGATCGCCATTGCCCGGATCTTCCTGAAAAACCCGCCTATCCTGATTCTGGACGAGGCCACCTCCGCCCTGGATTCCGTCACCGAGGCGAAAATTCAGCGAGCCTTTGACAATCTGGCCAGAGGCCGGACGACTCTGATCATCGCCCACCGGCTGTCCACCATCCGCAATGCCGGGCGGATCGTGTCCATCGCCGACGGCCGGATTACCGAGTGCGGCACCCATGAGGAGCTGCTGAAAACCGACGGCATTTATGCCCAGCTTTACAGAACCCAGAACGCCCTGGCCCTGGGTCTGACCCAGCCCTGAAAGGAGGGCCTTCATGTATCAGCCACTAGCGGATCTTCTGCGGCCTACTACCCTGGACGAGGTTTACGGCCAGGAGCACATTCTGGGGCCGAACGCGGTACTCCGGCGGCTCATTGACTCCGGAAAAATTCCCAACATGGTCTTCTACGGCCCCAGCGGCACGGGCAAAACCACCGTGGCCAACATCATCGCGAAGCAAACCAACCGAACGCTCTGCAAGCTCAACGCCACCACCGCCTCCACGGCGGACATCAAGGAGATCGTGTCCCAGCTGGATACCTTTCTGGCTCCCAACGGGGTGCTACTGTACCTGGACGAGATTCAGTCCTTCAATAAAAAGCAGCAGCAGTCATTGCTGGAACACATCGAAAACGGCAAGATCACCCTGATAGCTTCCACCACGGAAAACCCCTATTTTTATGTGTTCAATGCCATTCTGAGCCGGTCTACGGTCTTTGAATTCAAGCAGATTTCCGCCGAGGCCGCCCTGAAGGCGGTACGCCGGGCGGTAGAGTTCATGGAAAAGCGGACGGCACTGAAAGCAAAGCCTGAGGCGGGAGCCCTGGAGTACATCGCCGGAGCCTGCGGCGGCGACCTGCGCAAGGCCATGAACGCGGTGGAGGTGCTTTTCTCCGCGGGGCAGCCGGAAAACGGAGTGCTGCCCCTGACGTTGGAGGACGCCAAGGCCGTCACCCAGAAAAGCGCGCTCCGTGCCGACCGGGACGGGGACAACCACTATGACCTGCTGTCCGCCCTGCAAAAGTCCATCCGGGGTTCCGATCCGGATGCCGCCTGCCACTATCTGGCAAGGCTTCTGGAGGCGGGGCAGATGCCCTCGGCCTGCCGCCGGCTGATGGTCATCGCGGCGGAGGACGTGGGTCTTGCCTACCCCCAGATCATTCCCATCGTCAATGCCTGCGTGGACATGGCTCTGAAGCTGGGTATGCCGGAGGCTCGGATTCCCCTGGGGGACGCGGCGGTGCTCATGGCCACCAGCCCCAAATCCAATTCCGGCCATATCGCCCTGGACGCGGCTCTGGCGGACGTGCGCAAGGGAAAGTCCGGGGATTTTCCCCGGCATCTGCAAAACGTCCACGCGGACTCCTACACCATGGAGCGGGAGCAGGGCTATCTCTACCCCCACAACTACCCGAACCATTGGGTCAGGCAGCAATACCTGCCTGACGAGCTGGTGGGCACCCACTATTATGTGTACGCGGAAAACAAGCTGGAGCAGGCGGCCAAGCAGTATTGGGACAAGATCAAGGGGGAAACGTAATGGATATTCACATCAATGACATTCTGGTGATGAAAAAGCCCCATCCCTGCGGGGAAAAGCGGTGGATGGTGCTGCGCACCGGGGCGGATTTCCGTCTGAAATGCCTGGGCTGCGGCCACGAGGTGATGACGCCCCGGTTCAAGGCGGAGAAAAACATCCGCGCTGTGGAGCGCCCCGGCACCTTGCCGGAAGAATAGGCCAATCACCCAACGCCCTCCGGCACTATCGCCGGAGGGCGTTTTCATGTACGTTATCGGTATGCACCAAAATAAAAGTTGTCATTGCGAACCAGTCCGCAGACTGGTGTGGCAATCCGTCCTCCTCGTCCCCCTTGGCTCCCACTTTTGGGGAGCTGTCACGAAGTGCCTGAGAGGATAAAAGACCCTCTACGCCCTTTCAGTGCACCGCTCCCAGAGGGAGAGGCAAGGGGAATACGGATTGCCACACCAGCGTTGCGACGCTGGTTCGCAATGACACCGTTTAATCGGAGATTTTTTCTCTATTTGGGACAGTCCTTTTATCCCAATCAGCCCCATCCTGCCGGAACTTGCGGCGGGGCCCGACTTCGGTTGCGACGAACTTTTCGCCGGGACAAAGCTATACTGGTGCCATCCCGATTCGGAGGTGGGGCTATGGCGGTGTATCTGGATCTTGTGATGCTGCTGAATTTCCTGGTGGATTACCTGCTGCTGCTCGGAACCAACCGGCTTTCCGGCTCCCCCATGACCCCGGGGCGATGCGCCCTGGCGGCGGTGCTGGGCAGCGTCTATGCCGGAGCCTGCCTGCTGCCCGGATTCCGCTTTCTGGGGAATTTCCTCTGGCGGTGCGTCAGCCTGGCAGGTATGGCGGTACTGGCCTTCGGCTGCGGCCGGGAGGCGGTGAAAAAGGGAGGATTATTTCTCCTTCTGAGTCTGTCTCTCGGCGGCATGGCCATGTGCTTTACCCGGCGGAATTTTGCCGCCCTGACCCTGGGAGCCGCCGGGGTGTGGCTTCTGTGCCGGGTGGCCTTCGGCGACGGGGCGGTGGGTCGGGAGTTTGTGCCTGTGACGCTGTACTGCGGCGACCGGCAGGCCAGCTTCACCGCCCTGCGGGACACGGGGAACACCCTTCGGGATCCCATTACCGGGGAGCCGGTGCTGGTGGTGTCCGGGGAAATCGGGGAGAAGCTGACGGGTCTTTCCCGGCGACAGCTGGCATCCCCCTTGGAAACGCTTACCCAAGGACGGGTGCCGGGGGCGCGGCTGATTCCCTATCACGCGGTGGGCACCGGCGGCGGAATGCTGCTGGCACTGCCCCTTTTCGCCGGAACGGGGAAGGGACGGCGGCGGGTGCTGGTGGCCTTCGCCCCGGAGGGACTGGAAAACGGAAGGTATCAGGGACTGACAGGAGGTGCCATATGAAAATTTCGGACATATTGCGGTTTCTCGGGCTGCTGCCTCAGAAGGAAATCTTTTACATCGGCGGCAGCGACGTGCTGCCCACGCCCCTGAAGGGTGCCCAGGAGCAGTCGGCTCTGGAGGCTCTGGAGCGGGGCGAGGAAGGGGCGAAGGAGCTTCTGGTAGAGCACAATCTAAGGCTCGTGGTGTACATCGCCCGGCGGTTTGAAAACACCGGCATCAATTTGGAGGACTTAATTTCCATCGGCACCATCGGCCTTATGAAGGCCATCGGCACCTACCGGCTGGACAAGAAGATCAAGCTGGCCACCTATGCCTCCCGGTGCATCGAAAACGAAATTCTCATGTATATCCGCAAAACCGCCAATCAGAAAACCGAGGTTTCTCTGGATGAGCCCATCAACATGGACTGCGACGGCAACGAGCTGCTGCTGTCGGATATCCTGGGCACCGATGAGGATATGATTTTCCGGCCGCTGGAGGAGGATGCCGACCGGGCGGTGCTCCGTCAGGCCATCCGCATTCTGTCCCCCCGGGAGCAGGAGATCATCTTCCTGCGCTTTGGACTGGAGGGACGGAAGGAGCTGACCCAGAAGGAGGTGGCTCAGGAGATGGGCATTTCCCAGTCCTACATCTCCCGGCTGGAAAAGCGGATTCTTCTGCGCCTGCGAAAAGAATTTCTCCGCCAGACAAGCTGCGCTTGACATTTTTGCAATCGATATGGTATAATCGATATGAAAATATATCGATAACAATGACTACCGACTGCATAAGAGAGGTCATCATGGAGCAGAAGAAAATTTCCAAGGCAGTGCTCAAGCGGCTGCCCGGTTATCTGGCGTATCTGAAGAATATGCCCGAAGGCGCGTCCCCCAATATTTCCGCCACAGCCCTGGCCAACGCCCTGGACATGGGCGAGGTGCAGGTGCGTAAAGATCTGGCTATGGTCTCCGACGGCGGCCGTCCGAAAATCGGCTACCAGCGGGAGGCTCTGATCGACGACATTGAGCAGTTCCTAGGCTATGACAATACCACCGACGCGGTGCTCATCGGCGCAGGCAAGCTGGGTCAGGCTCTCATGGGATACCAGGGCTTTGACGAGTACGGTCTGAATATCCTGGCGGCCTTCGATGCCAATCCCAAGATCAAGAAAACCGACGAGGGCAGGCCGGTTTACAATGTGGCGGAGCTTCCCAGGTTCTGCCGCACCCACAAGGTGCTCATGGGCATCATCACCGTCCCGGCGGAGGGGGCGCAGGAGGTGGCGGATCAGCTGATTGCCGGAGGCATCAAGGCCATCTGGAATTTTGCCCCCACCCATCTGGACGTGCCTGCCAACATCCTGGTGCAGAACGAGAACATGGCAACCTCTTTAGCTGTGCTGTCCGTCCATTTGCAGGCTCAGATCAAGGAAGAGAAAGAAGTGAAAAAGTAACTCCAGTTATCGGGTCAACCCCAAATTCTATGTAAACTGCAAAATGTGGTGCAAATAGGGCAAAATATAATCCGGGCGGGAGCGGCACAAAGCTGAAGAAGAAAGGCGGTTCATTGAGGACGAGGTTCGCGTGCATCTGCGTGGTTTTGCTCGTACTGTCCATAGTGTGTATCATGGCCTATGGCGAGGGAAGCCTGACTGTCGCCAGTTTTGATGATAAGACTGAAGATGATGCTTTTCTGGAGGTCACCGGCATTACAGAAGCAGGAAATGGCTAATTACTTTGGTGAAGCAACGGTTGCGGATATTTTCGACTACATCCCGCTGCAGAACACCAATCAGATCTTTCCTTCTAAATGGGTCGTAAGGAAGATGGTCGATGGGCTGGAAGAAAAGAATCCTGGTTGCTTTGATGATCCTAACAAAACGTTTGCAGACCTGTATATGAAGTCTTCCTGTATATTGCAGAGATTGTGAAGCATCTGTTCCGTAGTGAGAAAATGAAGGAGCAGATTCCGGACGACGGTGAGTGAATCCGACGTATCCTTCGCAAGCAGGTTTACGGCATGACACCGACTCGTATCATTTATTTGATTGCCGCAAACTACCGCCTTGGTTTTGATGAGGATCTGAAGTCTGAAGCTTCCAATTTTGTTCAGGCAGATGCTGCGCAGACGGCAAAAAATGATACCCTGACTGCACTTGTGGCCAGATACTTCGGATAAGAGCGAGGAAGAAATATGTCAAAACTAAACATAGATCAGAAAAGTGTCCGCGCCCTGTTCAGCGAGAAAAGGACGGATTTTCTAATTCCAGATTATCAGCGCCCTTATGCGTGGGATGAGAAGGAATGTCAGACCCTCTGGGACGATCTTTTTGCGTTTTCTTTTCCGGATAATGACTGTGACAAATTCAATAGTGAAGCTGATGAGTACTTTCTTGGCCCAATTGTCACATTTAAAAACGCAGACGGAAAAATGGAAATCATTGATGGCCAGCAGCGTCTGACAACACTCATGCTTTTGCTTCGTGCTTTCTACGATAAATATGGCAATATGAAAAATGACAAGGCCATCAAGACCAGCAAGTTCATTGAGCAGTGTATTTGGAAGACAGATGAGTTTGGGGATCCTGATAAGTCTGCCCTAAAGATTAACTCTGAGGTGGCAACTGACAAAGAAAAAGCCGAGTTCCTTGATATTCTAAGAAGAGGCGTGGTTGACGATGGCGAAGTAAGCCGGTATGCCAGGAATTATCGCTTTTTTCAAGACCGTATTGTTGCGTTTCTAAACTGCTATCCTGACTGGTTTTCGTTCTTCCCAATCAGAATCATGAATAACTGTATTCTACTGCCCATTGAGGCGGAATCGCAAGATACTGCTCTCAGAATTTTCTCGACTTTGAATGATCGAGGAAAGCCTTTGTCCGATGCAGATATTTTTAAGGCGCAGTTCTATAAGTACTATACTGAACAGGGTAAAAAGGATCAGTTTATCGAAAAATGGAAGAACCTGGAGATGCTCTGTGATTCCTTGTTTCATCCAATGTCCGGCACCCCGATGGACGAGCTTTTCACTCGCTATATGTACTATGAACGAGCCTTGCAGGGCAATAAGTCCTCTACGACGGAGGCACTGAGAAAGTTCTATGAGCGCAATGGGTATGCGATTTTAAAGAGCGAACAAACCTTTGAAAATTTAATTGATCTGGCAAACTTCTGGAATGATGTCCAAAACCAAAGTGTAGAGCGCTTCTCGGACCGAATCCTACGCAGGCTGTTTGTACTGAACTATGCTCCGAATGGTATGTGGACCTATGTTGTGTCCGTGTATTACATGGCCAATCGTGCCGTAGACGGCACATTAGATGACGATGCCTTCTTTACATTTCTTAGCAAGATCACAGGTTTCATTTGGGCTTATGCCATTACGAATCCAGGCGTTAACGCGTTAAGAACTCCAATCTATGCCGAAATGATCAATATAGTCAACGGTTTGCCAGTTCGCTTTGCTGATTACTTATTCATCACAGATCAACTCCAGAATGCACTTAGCAACTATGTGTTCAGCAACAATCGCGCTATCACAAAATCGATGCTGACATGGTGGTCGTTCCAGGATGTAGGTCAGGAACTTCTCTCGTTGGAAAGTGTTCTGGAAATTGAACACATCTATGCGCGTAATCGAAATTCGAAAGAGCACACATTGTCCAACCCAAGAAATGTTGAAAATCTTGGAAATAAGGCGATCCTTGAAAAGCGGATTAATATCCGCGCTTCTGATTATCGTTTTTCGGATAAGTCAAAATACTACATCGGGTACGAAAATGCAAGAAAGCAGAAAAAGAATGGCACAAAAATCAAGGAGCTTCGGGATCTTGCCGCTGAAATGACTGATTTCACAGAGGAAAACATTGTGCAGCGTCAAACACGAATAGTATTTGGCTTCCTAAAATTCTTACATGAGAATGGGCTAATCGCGGACGAATAAGAACACGTTGACCGGCAGCAAACGATTGGTTCTGAATCTTCCTCTTATTCTATATGCAAATTGCAAGTGCAAGTTGGACACCCGCGTGAATAA
>ERZ808262.229-NODE-229-length-37040-cov-9.287657_pt1 | contig 37040 bp, 8 predicted proteins | sample MGYA00520895_ERZ808262 | MGnify/ENA primary metagenome ERZ808262 (study PRJEB31516, sample SAMN03275588) | gut metagenome | biome: mammalia-associated habitat; material: feces | host: Papio cynocephalus | place: Kenya | collected 2012-08-02 ... | reverse complement strand
GTTCCGAATCATGGCTTCCCGACGGTAAAGTTACCAAACTGTTATAGTCGGAGAAAGTTCATTTATGTGATATTGCATTTCCTTGCAGAGATTGATATTTGCAAGGATACAACTATTGGCGATGTTCGATATTGTGCGATTTGGGTCGCGGATGGCGAAAGAAAAGCTGAATGTCTGCTGTGTGAGGTGGGTAGACTGAGGCATGTGGATATTAGCCTTCACATTCCGAATGGAGCGACGGAATGCGGAGGCGATAGCCAAGACGCGAAAACGATGACGCGGACGCGTCTGGGCATGATCCACAGGAGAACAAATGGATATGCGCGTACGACGGCGCATACGTGACGCGAATGCCGAAATGCAGCGATGCAAGGCGCGTTAGTCAGAGAAGACAAGCCCCTGACGGGGAAAGGAGGCCGCACCCAGAGCGAATCGTCCGACGCCAATCGCAGTGCATGGCTTGGTTTTTCTTCCTTTCTTTTCCAAAACCATGGCTGCCATTGGCATCGGATGGACGCATCCGGTGCGCGGCGCCGAGCGACACGATGATTGGAGAAGAACCATGAGGAAAGCCTGGAAACGGGCGATAGCCACCATGGCGGCCGTGCCGATGTTCACGGCAGGGTTGCTGACCATGCCCGGCATGGCCTTTGCGACGGATGGAACGGCATCTGCCGACACCATCGGCAACGTTGCCGAACAAACGGTGAGGCAGGTAGGTGAGCGGCGCGATTCGTCTGCTCCGACGCCAATCGCCGCATTCGATTTCAATCAGGACCCTACGGACGGCGTATTCACCGATACCGTCACAAACGCGCAGGCCATTGTGTCCGGCACCGCGAATCTTGTGGATGGCAAGGATGCCGGGGCCGGCAAGGCCGCGCAAATGGGTTCCGACTTCTATTTGAGCAGCATCGCCAAACAAGACGGCGAACCACTGCTTAAGGGACTCGATGATGTGACCATCAGCTACGACAGCCAAGCTTCGGCGAACGGTGGCCAGTGGACGGTGTTCGCGGCACCTACCGCCGACCAGGTCAACGGCGATGCCCCCACCTATCTGGGCGTGCTCGACCGCAGCGACAAAACCCGAGTGGAACGTTATCTCAACGGTCGTCTGAACGATGAAGGCACCATCGATACCACGCTGGGGTTGACCAAGGACTGGAAGCATGTGGATCTTGTCATCTCCGGTACTACCGCGAAACTCTACGTCGATAAAAAACTCATTGCCGCGAATTCCAACGGCAAGACCCTGACTGAGATCCTGAACGGATCCGGAGGCGTGCTGCAGATCGGCAAAGGCAATTGGGGCAACGGCGAATATTTCACCGGCAAGCTTGATAATCTGAAAATCTATGACACGGCGCTTTCCTCATCGCAGTTGGGGATTTCCCAACCGACCGCCATCAAAATCACAGGCGATGCCGTCAAAGACGGCGTTGTAAGCCTCAAACAGGAGTACACCGCTCAGCTAAAGGCCGTGATTACCCCGTCCGATGCCGAAGACGGCATCACATGGGCCAGCGCTGACGAATCCATCGCCACGGTGGACGACACCGGCAATGTGCGAGCCACATCCAAGGTCGGCACCACCACCATCACGGCAGCTTCTGAGGCCGTTCCAGAGATCACTGGTTCCGTGACGGTTACCGTCACCAAGCTCAAGGACAGCGATCCCTATGGCTACGCGATGGTGCATTTCATCGAAAACAATAAGGGCTACGCCGAAAAAATCTACCTCGACATCTCGCGCGGCAACAATGCCGAGCAGTGGGATACCCTCAATGGCGGCGAACCGGTTCTCGCCAGCAACGAATCTACCACCGGTGTGCGCGACCCGTTCATCGCCAAGAATCCGGAGACCGGCAAATTCTACATTCTTGCCACCGACCTGCGCGTGTTCGGTGGCGACAACGCTGGCTGGGGAACGTGGTCCACCGGTTACAGCACCAAGCTGCACGTCTGGGAATCCGACGATCTGGTCCATTTCAGCAAGATGAAGACGTTGGAAACCGCTACTGAGGATGCCTATACTCCGCTTGAGGACGTTACGAAGACTCAGACGTTGAAGGACGCCGTCAATGACGCGACCATCTCCGAAATCGGCATGGCATGGGCCCCTGAAGCCACCTGGGTGCCGAATTTCTACGATTTGAACGACGACGGCCAGCTCAATGGTTCCGACAAGAACAATCCGAAGAACCAGCAGGGCGGGGCGTTCGTGATGTATTGGTCCACCTCGGCCAAATACTCCGGGCAGAGTGCTTCTGGCCCGAGCAAGAAAGCGACTCACGTGTTGTGGGCCGCGACCAAGGACTTTTCCAATGATTCCTACATGTTCGGCGGTGTGCTGGTGCCCAATAGCAAGTACTGTACAGGCAACACCATTGATACCACGCTGTTGCAGAACAAGGTGAATGGCAGACTGCGTACATACCGTACTACAGGCTCGGGCACCATCTTCACGGAATACACCGATCGCGCCGATTGGTGGCGCGTAGCGGACAGCGAACAGAACGTCACCGACCCGGCGCAAGGCTGGGTGTTGCGCCAGAACAACGTGGGACATTCCCTCGGCTCCGCACAGGAAGGCGCCAACGGCTTCAAGGTCAACGGCGAAAACAAATGGATGATGTTTGTGGACAACTACGGCAGCGTCAATTCCGGCGCCCGCTATGGGTACAATCCGCTGGTCACCACCGACCTTGATTCCGAGAACCCGTGGAAGGTGATGGACACCTCAAACTTCTTCCTGGCCGCCAACACCAAGCACGGTGGCGTCGTGAGCCTGACCAAGGCCCAGTACGACGCCATCCGCGCCGCCGACGCCAAGGCTTCCGACAACTCCGGCCTCAAAGCCGACGATGTGAAAGTCGACAAGGGGGCCAAGGCCGGCGACATCACGGCCCGACTGCCCAAGACGCAAGAAGTCGCGCTGGCCAACAAGCAGGGCACCGCCAGCCGCAAGGTGACGTGGGACGTGTCTTCCGTCGACACCACCAAGAGCGGCGAATACACCGTCACCGGCACGGTCGACACCATCGGCGCGAACGGCAACCACTGGAAGTGGACCAACGCCAACGGCGAGAACAAGACCGACCTGGACGAACTGCAGAACACCACCGCCGGCGCGAACAACAACTGGAAGCAGTCCGGCGGCATGGACGTGACCGCTGCGGATTCCGCGGCCAAACGCCCACTCTACAGCTCCACCGCAGTCACCGTCACCGCCAAGGTGATCGTGGGTGAAGGCGGCCAACCCGTCGAGCCGGTCGACGAAGACGTGCTCGCCGACTTCACCTTCGACACTGATCCAACCGACAAGACCTTCCATGACGCCAACGGCACCGCCAAAGCCACCGTGCAAGGCACCGCGAAGCTGGTGGACGGCAAAGACGCCGAATCCGGAAAAGCCGCGTCGTTGGGCTCCGGATTCTGGCTGAACGTCACCAAGGAGGACGGCAGTCCGCTGTTGGCTGGCCGGAACGACGTGACCATTAGCTACGATTCCAAGCCCGCCGCATCGAACAACAAGGGCTGGACGGTATTCGCCGCCGAGAACGCGACAAAACAGGAATACGCCCAAGAACACTACCTGGGCGTGATGGACAAAACCGATTCCGTGACCGTTGAGCGCTACGCCAACGCCGGTAGTCGAGATTCCTCCGGCAACCTGAGCCACAAGGCAAGCAACACCGGTTGGAAACACGTGGATATCGTGATTTCCGGCACCACCGCCCGCATGTATGTGGATCAGAAACTCGTCGCAGCCAACAGCACCGGCAAGACCCTCACCGAGATCATCGGCGAAAACGGCGGCATCCTCCAGGTCGGCAAAGCCAACTGGGCCAACGGCGAATATTTCACAGGGCAGCTTGACAACCTTAAAATCTGGTCCAAGGCCCTGAGCGCCGACGAACTCGGCATTCAAACCGCCAAAACCGATTACGTGACGGCGCTTGCCATTCCAGCCAAAATCACCGGCGACCTTCCCTCCACTGTGTTGGGCAAGACGGTGACGTGGACTGCCGAAGGTGATGGCGCCAAGCTTGTCGCGGCAGATGGCAAGGTCACATTGCCCGCCGCAGGTGAAAAGGCCGTAAAGGTCAAGCTTGTCGCCACCATCGACGGTATGGAGGCCCCAATCGTCGCCGAAGCCGAAATCCTCGACAACGGAGGATGGATCGCCTCTTACGTCAAGGAGGTGGATCGCAGCGATTCGAATGGATCCAAGTACGATTCGCTGGCCTATAACGACGACCGCCGTGCCGACTCGTTGTATGTGGCCGACAAATCCTCCGACGCCAACGGTTGGACTACGCTGAACCGCAGCCATTCGATACTGTCGGTCAAGTGGGACGGCTCACAATCCTCCAATCCGAACAGTCAGATGGGATCGCCCACCTTCTTCCGAGGAAAGGCCGGCAAGCTGGGCGCTGTCGCCTCGCAGAACAACGCTACCGGCGCGATCTACGTGTGGGATGGCACGGGTGACGGTGCGACCTTCACCAACCAGCGCAAGCTCATTTTGTCCGATGCATCCATCGTGACGAATCCGAGCATCATCTACGACGCAGCCAGCCAGTCGTACAAGGTGTTCTTCACCGATGGTCTGAGTGGCGAAGGGCGCGTGGTCGCGCTTGACAACCTTCAAGCTGACGCCAAGGTCGGCGAGGAGACGAAGGCTGACGTGCGTGTTATGGGCGTGACCGGAGACGGTCTGCCGGCATGGGCCAAGCGGGATGAGTCCAGCGTCTTCGCCATGAGCAAGGCCGAATTCGACAAGTTCCACAACAACTATGTGGACCTGCAGAACACCGGCATCTCGGTCAAGGACCAGAATGTCAAGAACGGCGCCTCCGCCGATGACATCAAATCCCGGCTGAACAAGACCCAGGCCACGGCCACCTACAATGACGGTTCCTCCAAGAACTTCAACGTGGAGTGGAACGCCGACGATTTGGCCAAGGTGGACACCTCCAAGGCCGGAACCTACGAGGTCAAAGGCACCGTCAAACAGGTCGACGAGGCGATGTACAACGACGCACGCGCCGATCCGGACATCTTCTACAACGAGGACGATGGCTACTATTACCTCACCGGTTCCACCTACGAGGTGAAGTCCACGGACGAGACCAACAACCAGAAGGATTCCTACCGCTCCATCGGCCTCAAACGCGCGAAGACCATCAGCGGGCTGAAGAACGCCGAGGAGCACATCATCATCAAGCCGGAGAACGGAACCCCGGGCCACAAAGATCAGTACCCCAACTCGTTCTACGGGTGGAGCGCGTTCATCTGGGCCCAGGAGTTCCACAAGATCAACGGCAAATGGTGGATCGTGGCCGGCTTCCACAAGGGCGATTCGTCCACGAACGGCGGATGGTGCAACAACACCATCCTGATTCCCTATACCGGTGACGAGCAGTCCATCAAGGACGGCGGCATGCTCAAGGCCGAGAACTGGGGCGAGCCGACCGTGTTGGAAGGCGCGGCTTTCGACGTGACTTATATGGAGCGTGAGGAGAACGGCAAGACCCAAGGCTATTGGTTGTTCCCCAAGAACGCCGGCCTGTATGTGGCCAAAGCCAAGATGGGCGATGGCGTGGTGCCACTGGTGGATGGCGGCTTGCAGAAGATCTACCAGGTGAGCCAGGTTTTTGAATACGGCAAATACGCCCCGACCCCCGGCGACAACTCCGAGGGCTCGGACCAGGCCATCGTGGAAGCGCCGTTCATGTTCGAACATGGCGACTACGTCTACATCCTCTACGCGGGCGGCACAGTGGACAAGTACTACACCACCAACCTGCTGCGCGCCAGTAAGGACGCCGATCTGCAGAAGGCCGACAGTTGGACGCAAGTGGACTTCCCGATCCTCGACACCAACGATACCGCCGATGGCAGGTACGGTGCGGACGAGTCCGGTTACGAGCGCAATCAGGCCGGGCCTGGTCACGTGTCTCTGGTGCATGACCAGGACGGCAACATGGTGATCGCCTACCACGCTCGTCCGTACCCGGAAATTCATTCCGGCTCCGCGGCCGGAGGCCTGTTCGACCAGGACCGCAACACGTGGGTCAAGGCCGTGAACGTGCGTGCCAACGGCATGATTGATGCTTCGCTGACCAAGGATCAGGAAGTCGCGCCCGCCAACCGTACCGTCACCGTGAAAGTGACCGTCGACAAGGCTCCGATTCCGGAACCGGAGCCGACGGTGCCGGTGACCGGCGTGACGCTGAATCCGACCGTCTTGGAACTGGTCACAGGCGATACCGCTGCGTTGAACGCCACGGTGACGCCGGAGAATGCCACCAATCGGAAAGTGGCATGGTCGTCTTCCGACGAATCGATCGCCACGGTGGATGACTCCGGTACGGTCACGGCAGCTAAAGCCGGCACGGTCACAATCACCGTGACTACCGAGGACGGTGAATTCGTAGCGACGGCGACAGTGACAGTAAAAGCCAAGGATTCCGGCGGGACACCTGATTCGAAACCGGAACAGCCATCTCAGCCGAACAATCCGAGCGATTCGAACAATCCGAATGGTTCAGATGGCAAAGGCGATGACACCAGTGCAAACGCCGACAAGTCCAATGGCTCGAACGACGGGCGCATATTGAGCAAAACCGGTGCCAGCGTGTGGGGCATGGTCTTCGTGGCTATGACTCTCGCAGCAATTGGCGTCAGCTTTGCCATTATCCGTCGAATGGACTGAAACAAGTAATGGTTCCGACATAACCGATGCCGATATGTTGCCGACCGCAGCGCATCGGCATCGGTCCACGAATTTGCAACCCACGCTCCAATCAATGACCAAAGGAGGATCATGAAGAGCACATTCATCAAACGGGCGATAGCCGCCATGGCGGCGGTGCCCATGCTTGCTGTGGGGATGATTCTGCCGTTCACAGCCAGTGCGGACGAGGGCGGAGGATTGACCGACGCCAACCTTGTCGCCGCGTACGACTTCGAGGATGAAAACGACAAAGGGAAGGACATTTCCGGCCACAACCACGACTTGAGCATTTCCGACGGTGTGGAATACGGCAAGCCCGGCGATTACACCAGCAAGGTCGTACAGCTTCGCGGAGATGGCAAGTACATGGAGTTTCCCACGGGTTTGTTCGATGGCATGGACAACTTCACGCTGGAGTTCGCGTCGAAGTCGCGTATGGCCGACAGCGACAACTTCTTCTCATTCTCCATCGGCAACGACAACCAGAAGTATTTCTTCTCCCGCCTGCGTCCAAGCAGCGTATACACATCCATTACCAAGGGATCCAATGGCGCCGAACAAGGGGTGAGCTTCAACGCGAACACTACCAGTGCTTGGCACACATACCGCATTTCGGTGAGCCCGACATTGATCGCTGTGTTCATGGATGGCCAGCTCAGGGGCATAAACAAGAACGTGACCACCAAGGTTTCTGATTTGGGCACGAATTTGAAGGCAACATTCGGCAAATCCACATGGTCCGGCGATAAGACCTACAATGGCGGCATCGACAACGTCAAACTGTGGAGCGCCACCTACGTCACCGATTCGATGGTATGGGATGGCGTAACCGTGCCTGGCTCCACCGAATCCGACGTGGCATTGCCCTCCGAAGACGCATTGGGTGATGTCATCGGTTGGAAATCCAGCAATACGGCTGTTATGGGCGATGACGGCAAAATCGTCGCGAACCCAACTCAAGACACCGAGGTGACGATGACGGCCACTGTCACCGCCTATGGCCAGACCTTCACCAAGGACTTTACTATCACGGTGGCTGCCGCCATTACTGACGCCGCGACCGCTGCCGAACGTCTGCTGGTGGACTATCAGCTGGCCGCTGGCGCGAAGCTGCCGACGGATATTCCAGGTGCATCCGATGCCAAAGTGACATGGAAGAGCTCTGACGCCGAGCTTGTCGGCAATGATGGCACAGTGGTTGGGACGGACGGCGATACGGCCAGGTCCGTGGATTTGACTGCCACCGTCACACTTGGCGATACCACTAAAACCAAGACATTCAAAGATTTGCGGGTCATGCCGAAAAACGCCCAGAACATCGCTTCGTACACGCGCGATGGCTCCGTCAATGGTGGTACCCGTGTCGGTAACGCCCTGCATCTGGCCATCAGCCGAAACGGCACGAGCTATGAGGCATTGAATCAGAATTACGGAGTGCTCTTCGCTGAAGCGAACTACATCGTAGACGAGGCGAACAAGACCATTGACACCACTGGTGCCGAAATCGGTCGCGGCATCGCCGATCCCTACCTATTCCGCATGGCGGACGGCAAGTATGCAATGGTCGCTGTACTTACCAAATACGACACCACTAAAAACCATGATTCCGCGACTGAACGACGTACTGATGGCGGGCAGGTGTTGTTCCTGACCTCCGACAACCTTTACCAGTGGGATGACGCTCCGAACGATTACGAAGTGACCGGCCGCGTAAAGCTGACTGATGACACCACGCAATTCGATAAGGGCACGCTTACCGCCGGCTGGGATGCCTCGGCGCAGAACTACCGTATCGGTTGGAAGGTCAATGGCGCATCCAAGTACGTGACCACCAAGGATTTCAAGTCCTTTACCAAACCTCAGTCCGGACCGGCTTTCAACAAGGTATCGCCTGATCTGACGGGCATTGACAACGCGCAGGCTTCCAATGTCATGCCGATCGAACAAGCCGATGCTTCCAAGTTGTCCGAACGCCTCGGGCGCGTGGTCAATACCAAGGTGGAAGGCCCCAAGCAGATCGATGTGTCCAAGGCCGGTGCCGATGAGGCCCAGAAGAGCAAGGCCGAACTGTTGGAAGAGATTACCGGCATGAAGGCCGACGGTAGCGCCGTGAAAACCAAGAGCGGCAGGTATTCCAAAGGCGCTACTGCCAGAGCCACCTATTCGGACGGTTCCACTTTCGATTTTCGTGTGAACTGGAATGCCGACGAACTGGATGCCATCGACACCACCAAAAGCGGCACCTATACCATCCACGGCACCATCATCCAGCAGAACTATTCCGAGCAGTTCCCGATGATGGAGAACCGCGCCGATCCGAACATCGTGTTCTGGAAAGGCAAATACTACGCGATGGGCACTTCCGATTCTGGTGGCATGACCACGTTGTATATCCGCTCTTCCGATACCCTCGCCGGTCTCAAAGACGCCAAGAAAGGCTCTAATGTGGATGGCGGGTGGAAGGTCGACGGTCAGGACACCTACCTATTCGGGCCGAAGGACAAGTTCGGACACCAAGGCTACCATTGGGCGCCGGAATTGCACGTGATCGATGGCAGACTCTATTGCTTCCTTGCCGCTTACCCGACCGGCGGTGCCGGCGACGCCAAGTTGAGCGGCAGCCCGAATTGGGCCGGACCGTCGGCATACGTGTACGAGCTGACCGGCGAAGACCAGGATCCGACCAAAACGGATAACTGGACCGAACATCGCGTGCTCAACAAGAACGGTAAGGAGCTTAACCTCAAAGCTCTGACCATCGACATGACCTATTTTGAGGTGAACGGTACATCTTATGTGGCATGGAGCCAAGGCGATGACACCTATGCAGGCGCACGCGCCGGCCTGTACATCGCCAAGACCACCAAAGACAAGCCGTGGCAGGTGACTTCGGATCCTGTGCGTTTGGCGCAGCCGGTATACGGCTGGGAACTGTCCGGCGTGAGCGAGGGGCCGAATGTACTTGTCTCAAGCGGAAAAGTTTATATGGTGTTCTCCGCGCAGGAAGTCGGCGCGCAATATGCCACAGGCATGATGATCGCCGATGCGAAGTCCGATCTGACCAAGGCCGACAGCTGGACCAAATCCAACTATCCATGGTTGAAAAACGGCACGTTCGCCAATCAGCAGGGATTAGGACATAATTCCTACTTCACCGATCCCTATGGCGACACATACAATGTGTACCATGCGCTGCTTAACGGTACGGGCAGTCGTCATGCCGGCATTTTGCCGGTGCATTTCCGCGCTGACGGCACCCCCATCATCGACATGACCACCAGTGAGGAACTGGACCAGTCGAAGAAGGACGTGACGCTGACCGTTACGGTGAAGAGCAAGACGGTCGATTCGGGTGTCATCAATGCCGCTCCGACACTGTCCGGCGTGGATGACGTGACGGTGATGGTGGGTGATTCGTTTGACCCGCTGTCCGGCGTGACGGCGACCGATGAAGAGGATGGCGATCTGACCGATTCCATCAAGGTCATAGGCTCCGTGGACACCACCAAGGCCGGCGAATACGAACTCACCTATATCGTGACCGATTCACAGGGCGCCAAGACGTCCAAAAACCGTGTGGTGACGGTGAAGACGAAGGATTCCGGTGAGGCGCCGGACCCGAATCCGGGTCAGCCATCCAACCCGAATGGCTCAGGCGACAAGGCCGATCCGTCGGTCAATCCAACCGACAAAACCGATGGAGACAAGACCACGACTGGTTCCAGCCAGTCCGAAGACAAGCCGCAATCGTTGTCGAGGACCGGCGTGGCCGTGGTCTCGTTGGCCGGGGCCGCAATGTTGCTGGCCGTTGCCGGCATCGTGCTGTCCATATGGCGCAAGCGCAGCGTCTGACCAAGCGAAATGGTTTCGGCCCATCGTGCCGTTCAGAAACGATGGGCCGAAACCAACCATCCGATAACTATCAACGAGGATAATCATGCATAAAACTCGAATGACGAAAGCGGTCGGTGCCATTGTCGGCGCTGCAACGCTTATGGCCGGACTCATCGTGAGTCCCGGCGCCGCGATGTCGGCGGAGCCCGCCGCGTCGAAGCGGACGGCCAAAACGGCTTCCGTATCTTTGAACGACTACAAGAACGACAAGAATCTGCTGGTCGACTACGACTTCAACGATTTGCAGGCCGATGCGACCGGCATCTACACCGCCAACGGTGTGACCGCGACCATCAACGGCAAAGCCGCGACCGGCACCGGCAGCGACGGCTCCACCGCGGCCAGGCTTTCCAGCGGCTTCTGGCTGGGCGATATCCAATCCGAGGACGGTTCCTCGCCGCTCAAAGGCAGGCATGCCATCGCCATCTCCTACGATTCCAAGCCCGATGCCAGTGGCAACACCGGCTGGTCGTTGTACGCCGCCCGCGACGCGGCCACCCCTTCGTACGGGCGGGAGCATTACATCGGTTTCCTCGACAAAACCGACGGCATCACTTTCGAACGGTACAACAACAATGACGGTGGCCGCCATGGCGCGAACGTCTCCGGCGATTCCAAAGCCGATTGGAAGCATGTCGATGTGGTGGTGACCGACGAATCCACGTCGATGTACATCGACGGCACGCTCGCCCAGACCGTCGAAGCCAAGGCCGAACATGACCTGACGTCCATCCTTGGGGAATCAGGCGGCATCCTGCAGATCGGCAAGGCCAACTGGGGCGCCGAATACTTCAGCGGATTGATCGACAACCTCAAGGTGTACGACTGCGCTGATGTGGCGGCCAAGGCCGCACTCGATGCGGCCGACGTGCCGGAATCCGCCACCGAGGACTTCACCGTGCCCATCTCCAGCAACGGTATGAGCATCACATGGACTTCCAGCAGCGAAGCCGTCGCCATAAACGCCAAAACCGGCAAAGCCACCGTCACCCGCCCCGCCGCCGACAAGGCCGACGTCAAGGTGACGCTTACCGCGAAACTCGGCGATGACGATACGGCTGCACGCACGTTCACGGTCACCGTTCCGCGTCAGCGGAACGACCAGGAGAAGTCCCAGGCGGACCTTGACGACGTGACCATCGACAGCGCCGACGACGTGCGTTCCAATATCACCGTGCCGACCAAGGGAACCAACGGCTCCATCATCGAATGGTCGGTAAAATCCGGTGCCGCCAGCATCGCCGACAAGGACGAGGAGAACGTCTCCAACGGCACCTTCCGCACCGTGACGGTGAAGCGTCCGGCGGCCGGAGCCAAAGCCTCGACCGTGGTGCTGACCGCCAAGGCGACGCTCGGCGAATCCGTCGCCACCAAGGAATTCACCCTCAAAGTGCAGCCGATGCCATCAAGCAACGCCAAGGACGAGGCCTACGTGTGGGCCTTCTTCACCGGCGAGGGCGTCGGCGGCGAAAAAATCAGCCTCGCTGCGTCCAAAGGCAACAACGCGCTCGACTGGAACACGCTGAACAACGGCACGCCGCTCATCACATCCACCAAAGGCGAGAAGGGCCTGCGCGATCCGTTCATCATGAAATCCAAGGACGGCGACAAGTTCTACATGCTCGCCACCGATCTCAAGATCTCGGGACGCGCGAACGCCAACGGGCTGGGCAATCTCAGCGGTTTCGCCGGATCCCAGGTGAACGGCTCCCTGTACATCGAAGTGTGGGAATCCACCGACTTGGTGAACTGGGGCAAGCAGCGTCATGTGAAGGTCAGTTCCAACTACGCGGGCAACACCTGGGCGCCGGAAGCTTACTGGGATTCTGAAATCGGCAAGTACGTGGTGTACTGGGCCTCGAACCTCTACGATACCGGGAACAGCACCGACCGCAAGGCCCTGACCTACAACCGCATGATGATCACCACGACCGACGATTTCGTGAACTTCTCGAAGCCGCAGGTATGGATCGACTCCCAGCGTGGCAATGGCACGGACGGCAAGGGATCCATCGACGTGACCATGCAGAAGGTCGGTGACACGTACTACCGCATCTACAAGGACGAAGCCTCCATGACCCTGCGTCAGGAGAAATCCACCAATGCGCTGGCCACGGTGAAGGGCGACTATCCAACCGCTTCCGGCGCCACGGATAGCTGGACCGAGGTCGGCACGAAGATCGGCGACGGCCAGTCGAACGGGTACGGCGGCACGTTCTCCGCGGGCGAGGGGCCGAGCCTGTTCAGGGCGAACGACGGCGACGTGAACGGCTACCGGTACTACCTGTTCGCGGACCAGCCGAACTACCATGGCGGTCCGAACCATTACGTGCCGATGGCCACCACCGACATCTCCGACGCGTCCAAGTGGCAGGTGGTCGGCGACAAGATGCCCGAGGCGAACTTCCCGACCAACTCCGATGGCGGCAAGCCGCGCCACGGCACCGTGCTGCCCGTGACCCGCGCCCAGTACCAGAAGGTGTTGGAAGCCTACGCTCCCGGCATCGCCGTGAAATCGGTCGACGCGATGAACGCGGCCACCAAAACCGGCGTCGCGCCGACGCTGCCGAAGACCGCGCATCTGACGATGGCGGACGGCACCCAGAAGGACGTGGCCGTGGAATGGGACGAGGTGAAGGCCGGCTCCTACGCGAAGCCTGGAACCTTCACCGTGAAGGGCGTCGCGCAGGACGACTCGCGCATGCCGGTCGAAGTCGTGGTGACCGTGGGCGCCGACATCGCCGAAGGCGAGGCCGAAGCCAAATCCGACGCGGCCAACATCACGCTCAACGGCGGCGAGACCGACGTGCGCACCAGCCTGACCCTGCCGACCGCGGGCACGAACGGCTCCACCATCGCGTGGAAATCCGACTCGGATCTCATCACCACTTCCGACAAAGACGGTGTGAAGGCCGGTTATCTGTCCAAGCGTCCCGCGAAGGATACGAAAGTAACCCTTACCGCCACCGTGAAAAACGGCGACGCCACCGTGACCCGCGAATTCACGCTCACCATCAAGGCCGAGGTGAAAAAAGGCAAGACCACGGATTACCTGTTCGCGCACTTCACCGGTTCCGAAGGCTCCGCAACCGACGAGCAGATGTACTTCGCCACCAGCAAGAACGGACTGACCTGGCATGACACCCGCGATGCGGGCGACCCGGTGCTCACCTCGAACGTCGGCGAGTCCGGCGTGCGCGACCCGTACCTGGTGCGCAGTCCGGAAGGCGACAAATTCTATCTGATCGCCACCGATCTGAGCATTTACCATCGCGGCGGCTGGGGCAAGGACAATCCGGCGGTCAACTACAACGGCTCGTTGAACCTCGTCGTATGGGAGTCCACCGACTTGGTGAACTGGTCCACGCCATACCTGACCGACGTGGCGTCGCGCATTCCGGCCGGCAACGGCAAGACCCAGGCCGCCATGGCGTGGGCGCCGGAAGCGCTATGGGACGAACAGGCCAAGCAGTACATCGTATACTGGGCGACCACCAGCTCCGCCGACGAACAGTCCGGCGGCACGGCCGACCCGACCAACATGTACTATTCGACCACGCGCGATTTCCGCACCTTCACCGATCCGGTCAAATGGATCGATTGGAAGGAATCCGTGATTGACACCACGATGATCAAGGCCGATGACGGGTACTACTACCGTGTCTCCGCCAAAGACAAGCTTCCGGTGGAACGCACGAAGAACCCATATGCGACGACCGTGAGCGCGCGTCCCGAAGACAGCAAGGACGCGAATCCGGAGACGGACTGGCAGTTCGTGGGCAACTTCGGCGACCTGGTGGGCAATGCGGGATGGACGGGCGCAAGCCTCGAAGGGCCGGAACTGTTCCGCTACAACGATGACGACGTGCTCGCCAAGGACGGCAAGTCCATGAAATACGGTCTTATGTGGGACCAGTTCGCCAGCGGCAAGGGCTACCTGCCGTTCTACAGCGCCGATTTGGGATCCACCGACACCGCCGACTGGGCGCAGGCCTCCGAAGTGAACTTCGGCGCGCTCAAAAAGCGTCATGGCACCATCCTGCCCATCACCGCCGCCGAATACCAGGCGGTGATGAAGGCCTTCAACAAGAAGACCGTGGATTGTGTGCCGGCCACTTCGGTGACCATCGACGGCAGGGGGACGATTGACCTGGGTGTGGGCGACACCGCCACCTTGAACGTCAAGATCGAACCTGCCGACAGCACCGATGACATAACGTGGTCGTCCTCGGATGGCACCGTGGCCTCTGTCGACGCCGAAGGCGTGGTGACCGGTCTCAAGACCGGAACCGCGGTCATCACCGTCAAAGTGGGCGATGCCACCGCCACGGTGACCGTTACTGTGAAAGGCAATGGCTCAGACAACGGGAACAACGGTGCGACCGGCGGTGAAAACGGTGGCACAGGCGGTGAGAACGGCAATGCAGGCGGTACCGGGAACGGCGGCCAGGAACGGCCGAACAATCCATCCGCTCCGAGCGGCACGGGCGGCCAAGGGGATGACGGCGGCAAGACGCCGGCCGGTGACAATCGGTCCGGCGGCGAAACGCGGTCGTTGTCGAAGACCGGCGTGGCCGTGGCTTCAATCGTCGGTGTGATCGTGCTGCTGGCCGTGGCCGGCACTGCGCTGGCTATGTGGCGCAGACGATTGTCGTGAACGGCGGCGCCGATACCGATCCATTTCCCGGATTGGTATCGGCGCGCACATATCGGCGTTACGGCCGACCGCGTCGCGAATGACGCGGAGTGGGGTGCCCCCTATCCGCCGACGGCTCGCCGGGCGTTCCCAAGGCGTTATCGAAAAGTTACCTTGCCCGAGTCGATGTGCGGCGGACGTTCGCATAATATGGGAACCATCGTGTATTTGACCGACGTTCGGAATGAGCCGATGTTCGGCGGCACGGTGCTGCTGAAGACGCCGCAGCGATGCGGTGGGGCAGACAAGGCATGGGACGAAGAGGAGACTCATGGTGAGTGCATGGAAAAAGGCAGTCGCGGCTTTGGCCGCCATTCCGATGCTGGGGGCGATGATTCCCGCCGCGTCGGCTGCCGAAACAAACGGGAATGGAGCCGGCGCCTCGTCCGTGCGGACGGTCTCGGCATCCACGGCGACCGCCACGGCGGCGAAAAACACCGCGTCGACGGACGCCGACGCCGCCGATGGGACCAACGGATATCTGTGGCTGCATTTCGAAGCGACGGATTATGAAAAAATCTACTACGGATACAGTGCGGACGGCTCGAATTGGCGCAAGCTGAACGACAACAAGCCGTTGATCTCATCGAACACGGCCAACAAGGGCATTCGCGACCCACACCTGATCAAGTTGCAGAAGCCTGACGCGGACGGCTACAAATACGTGATGATAGGCACCGATCTGCACGCGGAAGGCACCGCCAGCGGAAAAAGCTGGAGCCAGCAGAGCCAGAACCTCATCGTCTCGCGCTCCAAGGATCTGGTGAACTGGACGGACGCCGAGGCGGTCAAGGGCGGTTGGGACAACGCCGACCGCATGTGGGCGCCGGAAGCCATCTACGATCCCGAGACCAAGGATTACCTGGTCTACTATTCCGCCAAGCCGAAGAACAGCGATCAGCTGCTTGGCGTGTACCGGGTGCATACCAAGGATTTCAAGACGTTCACCCAGCCGGAGGGAACGGACGGCGACCCCCAGCCGTGGGTGTACCAAGGCACCGCCGCCGATGGCACGGACACCAAGGAAAACATCATCGATTCCACCATCGTCAAAGGCGATGACGGCGACTACTACCGTTTCTCCACTTCCGATTGGAGCACGGTGGTCGACACCGCCAAGACCCTGGACGGCAAATGGACCCGCATCGTCGAGCGCGACTCCGACATGAACGCCGACGGCACGTCCCGCATCACCGGAGACACAGTGGCGATGAACACCTCCACCGCGGGATTGGGCGGCATCGAAGGACTGACCGTATTCCAGAAGCCCGATGGCACATGGGTCATCATGGGCGACAACCAAGGTTACAAGGCGCGTTCCATCGCCAAACTTTCCGATCTGAAGAACGGCGTGGCCACCGCGAGCATGTCCACGAACTTCCCGAAGCGCTTCCGCCATGGCACCATCGTGCCGCTGACCGCTTCCGAAAAACGCGCCGTGCTCAAGGCATATGACGGCGCGACGGATTCCGTTTCCGCGGACAAGGCCGGTTCCGATCCGATCGCACAGTACGATTTCGAGGATTCGAACAATCGCGGCAAGGATTCCAAGGGCGGCAACGACCTGACGTTCTCCGGAACGCCGGAATTCGGCGTTCCCGGCGATTGGAACACGAATGTGATGCAGCTGCGCCCCAGCAAGAACGCCTATGCGGAATTCCCCCAGGGCATGTTCGACGGGCGTGACTCCTTCACCTTGGAATTCGAAGCCAAATCACGCGCCTCCAGCGGCAACTACTTCTCCTTCGCCATCGGCGCAAGCGATCAGAAGTACATCATCATCCGACTGCGTGGCGACCAGATCTACACCGCCATCACCGACGCCACATGGAACGCGGAACAGGGGGTGAGCGCGAAGCTTGCCACAACGTCATGGCACAAGTACGCCATCACCGTCGAACCGCACCGCATCGCGGTCTATGCCGACAACCAGCTGCTCGGTGAAAACACCGATGTGACCGTGAGCGTCTCCGACCTGGGCGAGAACCTCAAAGCCTACATCGGCAAATCGTTCTATTCCGCGGATGGCCTGTGGGACGGCGGCGTGGACAAAATCAAGGTCTACAACTACGCCCGTTCCATGCGCGACATGCTGGGCGACGTGAACGTGAAATCCGCCGTGGTCGGCACGGTCCCCTCCGATCCTTCCAAGGAGGTCGGCACCGACGACCACACGGCGCTGTACGCCAAGGTGGATGCCGACGCCGGAACCATCACCCCGACCGTGAACAGACTCGCCTCCGACAAGCTCGCCGAATCGCCGGCCAGCTTCACGCTCAACCGCAATGACGCGCCGGTCACGATGACCATCGACGGACAACCCTTCGGCACCCGGTCCGAAGACGGATACTCCATCGCAGGCGTGCTTGACGCCACCAAGGACCATGCGGTCGAAATCACGGCCACGGAGAACGACGGCTCCAAGGTCGTCAAGAAGTGGACGCTCAAGGCGGCCACGGTGTCCAACAATCCGGTGTTGCCGGGCCAGTACGCCGATCCGGACATCGATTACTTCCCGGAAACCGGCAAGTTCTGGATCTATCCGACCACCGACGGATTCTCCGGCTGGAGCGGCAACTACTTCCATGCATGGTCGTCTTCGGATCTGGTGAACTGGACCGACGAAGGCGTGATCCTCGACGTGAAGGCGGACAACAAGCCGGCCGAAGGCCAGAACGCCGATTCGGCGAATTACGACGGTTCGAAGGTCGACAACATCGCGTTCTCACCATGGTCGGTGGGTTCCGCATGGGCGCCGACCATCGAGGCCAAGGACACGAACAACGACGGCAAGATGGAGTACTACTTCTACTATTGCGCGAAGAAGACGAACGGAGAATCGGCGATCGGCGTGGCCGTCGCGGACAATCCCGCAGGGCCGTTCAAGGCCGCCGACCAGCCGCTGGTCAGCCGCACCATGGAAGGCGTGACCGTCGGCCAGGCCATCGACCCGTCCATCTTCACCGATGACGACGGCACGTCGTACATCCTGTACGGCAACGGCACGCCGGCCATCGCCCAGCTGAACGACGACATGACGTCCATCAAGGAAGGCACCGTGCGCAAACTCAGCGGGCTCAAGGACTTCCGCGAGTCCGTCGTCGTGATGAAGCACGGCGGCAAATACCACTGGACCTGGTCGTGCGACGACGCCGGCAGCGAGAACTACCACGTCAACTACGGCGTGTCCGATTCGCTTGACGGCGCCATCACCGTGAAGACCGAATGGCTCGTCGGCAAGGACAAGACCAGCGGCATCCAAGGAACCGCCCACCAGTCCGACGTGACCGTGACCGACGGCACCGGCCGTGAGCGCACGTTCATGGCCTACCATCGCCACTACACGCCGCTGGGAGTGTTCACCTCCGGCCTCGGCTACCACCGTGAGACCGCCATCAGCGAAGTCACCTTCGACAAGGACGGCTACATGGAGAAGATCGATGTGACCAAGAACATCGAACCGGTGCAGATGGCCAAAACCGATTACGCGAAGCTGGAGGCCGCCGTCGAGCAGGCCAAGGCGCTCAAGGAATCGGATTACACCGCTGAATCGTGGAAGACGTTCCGTGATTCCGGCAAGCTGGAAGCCGCGGAAAAGGTGCTGGACACCAAGGACGCGAAGTACACCGCGTACCAGACCGAAGTCGATGCGGCCGCGTCTGAACTGACCGCGGCGATGGGCGGATTGGTCAGGAACGAGCCGGTGAGCCCGCCGGCCTCGGTGGACAAGTCGCAGCTGCAGGCCGCGGTCGACGCCGCGAAGCCGGAATCGGACGCCTCGAAGTACACCGCCGAATCGTGGAAGGCGTACCGGGAAGCTTTGGAGGCCGCCGAAGCGGTGCTGGCGAACGAATCCGCCACCCAAGAGCAGGTGGACGCCGCACTGGAATCGCTCAAATCGGCGGAATCCGGTCTGAAGACGGCGGATTCGGGGGAGACCCCGGAGCAGCCGGGCCAGCCGGGTGCATCGGACAAGCCGAATGCTGGCGGCTCCGGCGATGATTCCGGCAATAATTCCAGTGGCGGGCATGACGGCGATTCCGGTGACAAGACGGAAACGGCCGCCAACGGAAAGTCCACGACCGTGGCCGACACGGGATCCGCCATCGTCGCGGTGGCCGTGGCGGGAATCGCGCTCGCCGTGGCGGGCGTCGTGCTGATCGCGCGTCGCCATCGCGTCGAGGACTGATTCCCTGACGGGATCCAATCCGCGCGTCGGGTCGGTCGGGGACGATTGACGCGCCGAATGGATGAAAGGGTGGATGCTTCCGCAGGGATGCGTCCACCCTTTTGAAATGTTATGAAACTGTTATCCGAATGTACAGGTGGCTTCGTCGCGGATGAAACGATTGCTTTCCTTGAAATGGCAAGGTTTCCAACGTTTTCTTGCGGTGCCTTTCGTTGGTTTGGGAAAACCGTGGCCGCGGAAGTCCCTGCGATAAGCTGGATTCGTGTCGTCTTCATCGTGCGACGATGAGGGCGTGACGGGAAAAGGGTGCTCAAGGAGGAGCGTATGACATTGAAAAACGGCAAACATAGGATGCGCCGCGTCGCCGCATCGATCGCGGCTGTGGCCACGTTGACTTCCGGCATGGCGCTTGGCGCGTCGACCGCCATCGCGGATACCGAAAATGCCGCGGAAGGCGCCGCTAATCTGACGTTGCTCGCAGGATGGGACTTCACCGGCGACTACAAATCGGAGAACGGCACCATCGCGGACTCCACCGGCAAATACGATATGACGTTGCACAACGGCGCGTACGTCGAGAAATTCGGAGACCGCAGCCAGAGCGAGGCATTGCAGCTCAAGGGCGACAGCAAACAGTACGCCGAAATCGACAGCGGCCTGTTCAAGGCGGCCGGCAACACCTTCACCGTGGAATTCGCGGCGAAATCGCGCCATTCCGACGATGGCAAGCATTTCAGCTTCACCGTCGGCAAGGACCGCAACAAGTATCTGATGTACTACGGCAGCACCGATTCGGTGAAGACCGTCATCTCCGACGACACATGGAAGAACGAGCAGGGCGGCAAAGTCGCCGTTTCCGACAACAACAATAAGTGGCACAACTACAAGCTTGTGGTGGACGGCACCAAGCTGGCCGTGTTCCGCGACAACGCGTTGATCATCTACAAGGCGGACACCGGCATCACAATGAGCGATCTGGAATCCACCGTCACCTACATCGGCAAATCCTTCTACGACGAAGACAATTACTGGAACGGCGCGCTGGACGACCTCAAGGTCTACAAAGGCGCCGAACCGATCAACGTCGCCACCGGCGTGACCGTCGCGGGAGCCGACAAGGTCGGCGAGGGGGAAAGCACACAGCTCACCGCCACCGTGGCTCCGGAAGACGCCGTGGACAAGAACCTGACCTGGTCGTCCTCCGACACCTCCGTGGCGACCGTGGACGCCGAAGGCAAAGTGACCGGCGTCAAGGGCGGCACCGTGACGATCACGGCCACGAATCCAATCACCGGAGTGAAAGGCGAGAAGCGGATCACGGTCGCTGAACTGTCCGACCAGGACAAGGCCAAGGCCGACGTGGACGCCGCCGTCGCGAAGATCGCGACCACCACCACGGAGAACCTGCCGCTCGACACCGAAGGCGAGCATGGCACCAGCATCGTATGGACGTCGTCCGACGCGAAGCTGATCACGCCGACGAATACGAAGTACAGCAATCCGAATGCAGACATCGACGTCGCGGCCGATCCCTACAAGGACGGCGGCGTGGTCAACCGTCCCGCCTATGGCGACGGCGACGCCAAAGCCACATTGACCGCCACCGCGAGCGTGAACGGCGAAAGCGCATCCAAGCAGGTCGAAATCACCGTCAAGGAGAAGACGCGCACCGCGCCCGACGAAGGCTACGCGGCGGCCAATTTCAAATCCGACAACGGCAACGACGAACGCATCTGGATGTCCAGCACCGAAGGGCAGAACTTCTTCTCGTTCAAGGTGCGCAACAACGGCAATGCCGTGCTCGCCAACGACGCCGACACCGGCGGCCTGCGCGACGCCTACATCCTGCGCTCGCATGACGGCGACAAGTACTACATGATCGCCACCGACCTGAAGGTGTACGCGGCCGGAGCCGGCTGGGGCAACGTGCAGACGCACGGTTCCACCAAGGTGGAGGTGTACGAGTCCAAAGATCTGATGAACTGGACCCGCACCAACGGCGACGGCAACGGCGGCATCGTCATCAACGACGAATACGCGGGCATGACATGGGCTCCGGAAGCATATTGGGACGACGATCTCAACGCCTACGTGGTGTTCTTCTCGTCGCGCATGTACAACGACAAGGAGCACACCGATCCGGTCAAGAACTCGACGACCGGAAACAGCTCCTACGCGCAAGTGCGCTACGCCATCACCCGCGACTTCGTGAACTTCACCGCGCCGCAGAAGTGGCAGGACACCGGTTACGCACGCATCGACTCCACGGTGATGAAGATCGGCGAATACTACTACCGGCTCACCAAGAACGAGGAAAGCGGAGCCGCGGGCGACTACATCACCACCGGCAAAAGCATCTTCCTGGAACGTTCCAAGCACCTGACCGCTCCGACCACCAAGGCCGACCCGAACCAGGACCCCGAGACCGGCTGGCAGCTGCTCGAACAGAACCTGCTGCCGTTCGAAGGTCCGGAAGTGGTCAAGCTGAACAAGGACGATCCCCTCAACACCAAGGACGATGACGGCTACATCCTGCTGTCGGACAACTTCAACTACCGCGCGTTCATGACCACCGGCAAGGCGTTGTCCGAAACCAATTGGAACAATACGATGCTGTCGCGCTATCCGGATTTCAACAATGAGAAGAAGGCCGTGAAGGCCGAATCCGGGGCGCAGGGATTCATCGCCTCCGGCTCGAACGGCGGACTGCCTTCGATCGTCCGCCATGGCGCGTTCGTGAACGTTCCGCAGACGGTGCTCGACGTGATGAAGACATGGACTTCCGACAACCCGACTACCATCCAGGCGGTCGATTCCACGACGACGGTCGCCTATGATGCCGATTCGCGTGTGCTGACCGCCACCGTGAAGGCGTCGGACAAGGGCACGGTCGCCGGTTCCGTGACGTTCACGGTGGGCGATTGGACCTCCGATCCGGTGAAGCTGAACGCCGATGGCACCGCCCAGATCACCGTGCCGAACACGGTGTCGGGCAGCGCGGCGAAGGCCGCCTACGACGGTTACACCGATGGGCTGGTGAAGGCCTCGTCCGGTTCCATCGACGTTGCGATTGCAGCGGTAACGGAGCCGGAGCCGCCGCTGTCGTCCGACGCGACGCTCGCCTCGCTCGCCGTGGGCGGAAAGACGGTCGATCTGGTTGCCGCGGCCAAGGGCACCGCGACGATGGAAGTCGCCGATCCTTCCAAGGTGGCCGCGGACGATGTCGATTACGCGCTGACCGACAAGGAAAACGCCAGGGCGGAAGTCAAGGTCGCCGGCAACGTGGTGACGGTCACCGTCACGGCGCAGGACGGCACCGTCAAGGTCTACAAAGTCACGTTGACCAAGGCGAAGGGCGAATCCGGCGGATCCGAGAATCCGGGCGGTTCCGGCTCCTCGGGCACTGGTTCCAATGACGGCGGCTCCGCCCAACAGCGGCCGGATAAGGGCGCATCCGATGGCGCGTCGGACGGTGCGTCCGATAACGCCATCGCCAACACTGGTTCCTCCGTGGCCGCGCTGGCGTTGTGCGCGACGCTGCTGACGGTCGCGGGCGTCGCCGTCATGGTACGTCGGCGTCGTTCCTGAAAGGCTCATGTCCCTCCTCGCATCTTCCGCGAGCGATGTGACCGCGTTCCTGTGACGGTGCTTTGACACTTCATCACAGCGCGGGAACGGGCGCGGCGTGCCATGGTCGTGCGTCGCGCCCGTTCCGGCCGCGGGCATGCGAAGAAAACAACATGGGCTTCGGACGTTTCGTCCGAAGCCCATGTGCATGTGATGATCCGCTATGGAATCAGGTCAGTCGCAGTCATTCCTTGATTTTTCCGCGACGGACCTTGAGCAATGCGATGCCGGCGATCGCCAGCGCCACGGTGGCGCCGCCGATGTTGGCGACGGCGTTGCCCGTCTTGCCCAGCGGAGACCCCTCGCCGTGGTTGGACGACGAGACGGAAGCCGAACCATTCTGGCCGAAATCCGTGCCGCTCGTCTGGCTGTTGCCTGCCGCGCCGGCTGAGCCGGCGCCCGGGTTCGGCTTCGGCTTCGGAGACGGGTTCTTCTGGAGGGCGTTGATTGCCGCGTCGAGCTGTTGTTCGGCGGCGTCGACACCGTCCTGCGTGGCATTGCCGTCGGCGAGCAGCTTCTTGGCGTTGTTCAGTGCGGCGGCGAACATGGCCCAGGAATCCTTGGTGTAGTCGGATTCCTTCAGCTGCTCGGCCTGCTTGACCAGCGCCTCGAGCTTGCCCTTGTTCACCGTCGCCGGCACGTTGTACGCCAACTCGTCGTATGCCTTCTGCAAAGCGTTGTAGGCGTTGTCCACATCGCCTTGGGTGGCATTGCCGTCGGCCAGAACGTCCTGCGCTGCCTTCAGCGCGGCGGCGAACGCGGTCCAGGAATCCTTGGTGTAGTCGGATTCCTTCAGTGTGCTGAACCGTGCGACCAGAGACTTGAGCTTCGCCTTGTTCGCATCGTATCCGTCCACATCCAGCGTCATGTTCTGATCGGCACGGTCCGGCTGCTGGCCGTCCGCGTGCAGTGTGAGCACGCGACGATTACCGACAGTGGACGGTGTATTGGTGCTTTCGTGGATGGGGATGGTGGTTCCATCATCGTCCGCGAAAGCGCTGACACCGTTGTTGGAACCGGTTTTGTCGCCGAAGGAGAGATCCGGATCGTAACCGTCGAGCATCGCGGAGGTGTCGCCGCCGGCGGTGTCCACCGTGGAGTCGTCTCCGGCGCTGTAGGCGGAATCCATCTGCACGGCGTACATCATGTTGGCGGTTTTGTCGGTGCTCTTGTAACCAAGGGCGCTCAGCTTGGTGGACAGCACCACCTGGTTCGAATCGCTGATGAAGGCGTCGTCGATCGGTTCTTGATCGACAAGGGCGCTGGCGGTGAGCCCCTGGCTGGTGTTCTCCACCTTGTAGGTGTCGGCCCAAGCGGTGTCGTACTGCGTGGAATCGGCGTTCGTGCTCACCATGATCGCATAATCCGGAGTGGCATCGAGGTTGGTGTCGAGAAGAACGGTCGGGGCGACGGTGTTGCCCAAACGGCTCCAGGTCTTATCGGTCACCACGGCGAAATTCACCACACCCTGGGAAGGATCGTTGAGCTGCGGCGCGGTCGAGGAGTATCCAATGGCCCGGATGTCCGCAGCCGCAAGGCTGCGCTGGGCGGCGCTTGACGCATCGCCATAGTCCACATCCACCGGATCGGTGGCGCTCAGCACCATCGGATACGCGCGGGAGTTCCATGCGTCGGCCGTGTCGCCTTGTGCGATTCCGTTGCCGGAGACCCGCAGGCCGCGGGTGCCCTTGCCGGTCCGCACCAACGTGGTCTGGGTGTCGGAGACCGGTTTGGGCGCGCAGGACACCGCGACGCGCAGGCCGAACGAGCCGTCGCCCGAATCAATGTCCGAGCCATCGGCCGGGGTGAGCTCGACCACGCCGCTGGCGTCGGTGACGTAACTGGTGGTCTTATCGCCGATCTTGTCGGCCTGGGTGGTGTCGCGCACATGGCGCAGCCTGGATTGGTCCACATTCAGCGTCACGTCGAACGTCGCGGTTCCACGCGGGCCGATGGTCACGGAACTCGTGCTCGTCGTGTAGGCCACACCCGGCACGTTGGTGCGGGGCTCGTAGGCGACCTTGTAGGTGCGCGTGGTCTTCGACCAATTGCGCACGGTGAAGGTCTTCTTGGCGGTGTAGCCGCTCTTCGGAACCTGGACGACGCCGAACTGGCCCGTCACCGCGGTCTGGTCGTCGGAGGAGACCTGCACATCGTTCTTGACCGCGGCGTATGCGTCGATGCGGCCGGTTCCCACACGCAGCGGGCCATACGCGGTCTTGCGGTCGGCGGTGAGCACGTCATGGTCGGCGGTGTTCATGATCTGTTCCTTGACTTGGGACGCGCTCCAATCGGGATGCGCGGCGCTGACCAAGGCCGCGACGCCGGAAGTGAGCGGCGTCGCCATGGACGTGCCGCTCATGACCTCCGGTTTGGTCCCGGTGCCGGCGGAAGCGGAGATGATGCCCACGCCGGGCGCGGCGACATCGGGCTTGACGGTGCCGTCATAGGAACCATGGATGCCGCGGGAAGTGAACGATGCGATGGTGTCTTCGCTTTCCTGGGAATAATCGGAATCGACGCCCATGCGCAGGTCGGATGAGAACGTGACGTTCAGCGTGCCGTCATCGATGGCCTGCTGGACCTTGTCGTTCTCCGCGGCGTTCTTCACCAGTTGGAATCCCGGAATATCCGCGTTGCCGGCAATGCCGGCCTCGGGAATGTTCGATTGGGAAGCGAACATGATGCCCACGGCGCCGGCCTTCTCGGCGTTGTCGAAACGGACCTTGGAACCGCAGTTGACGGCCGAATCGTCCCAATCCACATACGCGATCTTGCCTTTGACCGCGGCGGCGTCCTCGGCGGAATACGCCTGGCAGCCATCGAGATTGTCCCGGGATTTCACCCTTGCCACATCGGCGGTGAGATTGAAATCGTCCAGCTTCGCGTAATTCACGGAATACTGTCCGGCCAGTTTGGCGCCATGCAGCGCATCCGGCGTGTTGACCGTGATCGCGTCCTGCCAAGCCTTGCCGCTGGCGCTCGCCGCGACGGTGAGCGCGGATGCCGCGGTGCCCGGAGCGCCGGCGATGTCGGTCACGTCACCGTCGTTGCCGGCCGCGATCACCGACAGCACGCCATCCTCGTTCAGCGTGTTCACCGCGATGTTCTCCGGATCGTCGGACGAGCCGAAGCTGCCGCCCAGCGACATGGAGACGATATTGATGCGGTCGGACGAATCGGCGGCCTCGATGTTGTGCTCCGCCACCCAGTTGAGGGCGTCCATCACCAGACCGGTGGTGCCGCCGTTGTCGCCGAACACCTTCAGCGCGTAGATGCCGGCCTCGGGAGCCGAGCCGGGGCCCACCTGCCAGCCGGCGATGTCCTTCGCGCTGAGCTTCGAATAGTCGCCGCCCTTGAAAGACGTTCCGTTGCCGGTGACGCCATAGCCGGCGGCGGTGCCGGCGACATGGGTTCCGTGGTGCCCGCCGGGGCCGTCGATCGGATTGCCGTCAGGCTTGGGGGTGGAATCCCCGCCATCCGGGTCGTAGTCCGCGCCGGCGAAATCATAGCCGCCCTTGAACTTGCTCTTGTCCAGAAGCTTGCTCAGCGTGCCGTCGGACAGCGGGTCCGCGGTCGACGACAGTGCCGTCTGGTAGGCCGCTTCGGTGCCCGCTCCGCCGAAGTCGGCGTGGGTGTAGTCCAATCCGGTATCCACGATGGCGATGTTCACGCCTTTGCCGGTGGTTCCCGTCTGGTTCCACGTCTTCAGCGCGTTGACCAGCGAATCGCTGTGAATGTTGGCCGGAGCCTCCCCGGTGCTTGGCTTCGAAGACTGTGGGAGCTGCGGCTGCTCCTTGGTCGCGTCGGCGGTGGACGCGGTCGTCGCGGTACGCGGATGGATCTTGGTGATGCGGATCACGGAGGCGTTGCGCTCGGCAAGCGCGCGCAGGGCGTCGGCATCGGCGGTGACCGCGGCGCCCGGCAGAATGTAAGGCGTCGTGTACAGCGTCTGCGCGTTGCCGTCCAAAGACTTCAGCTGGGAGAGCACGCTCTGCGTGGTGTTCTCCGATTGGCGTGCCGCCGCATGCGCCGCGCTACGTGATTGCACGGCCCTTCCCGCCGCGGACATGCCGGAACGCGCCGATTCGGACTCGGTCTTCGCCTCCAATCCGGAAGTGCCTTTGGTCTGGATGAACGCCGTGACCGTTCCGTCGGCGTTGGTCATCTCGTCGGACAGCTTGCTATGCACATGGGCTTCGCGAAGCGCCGAGGTGTCGCCGGAAACGGATGGACGATTGGCTGGGGCCGCCTGCGCCATTGTCGGTACAAGCGCTCCCAACATCGTCGCTATACCGGCTATGCCCGCCATCCAGCGGGCGTGTTTTCCATATAGCATTGTTTCCCTCTCTTATAATCCCCCACATGGAATGAGAAATCACCACCATTCCTTGTGCATGAGTGTTTCATGAATATTTCATGAACGCTTTCTGATTGCCTAATGTGAGGAATCAGACATTCCGTCCGCGCGGAATATGCCCTCGAAGCCGGCGACTGCGTTGTCGAAATGCAAAAGATGCCGAATTGTTATTTTTCCGACAATGGCGATTTCACAGGTTTTTCGCGCGAAAAAGCTTGTTTTTCCATTGTTTTTCACAAAGACGCCGTTGGTTTTTCGCAGAAGTCCCCGTTTATCGTGTCGCGGCTCGATGCTGTTAGCATCAAGGGTGCGCGTGGCTCGGTCTGCCCCAGATCCAAGGTGATTGGGCGGACGGAGGCGCCGCGTGGAGCGAACCGCGGCACGCGGCAACGTTCCGTGATCAATGATGATTCAAGGCTCGAAGAGGAGCATGCATGAATACAGGAGTCAGAAGAGGGAGACGCCGTATCGTGGCTTCCGTCGCCGTCGCGGCGACGATGCTGACGGTTTGCGTCGGCGCGACCCAGTCTTTCGCGCAGGATTCGCAACAAAGCACCGTCGCGCGAACGGTATCGGTTCCCACGCCTCTGGTCGATTATGATTTCAGCGGCGATGACGGCGCCGGCGCCGTCGCCAACACGGTGAAGGGATCGGCCTTCGGCGCGGCCCAGGTCAAAGGCGCCGACGACGCGAACAAGGCCGGCACATACGCGGACGGCGCATTGCAGATGGACGGCGACGAATATGTGCGGCTGCCGGACGGTCTGCTGGAAGGCAAGCGGTCGGCCACCGTCTCCGTGATGGTGAAGAACGCCACGGCGTCGATCTCCGATGCCAAATGGAGCTACATGCTCACGCTCGGTGGCACCCGAAGCGGCAACCAGGGGAACTGGGCCGTCTCCACGCATAACGGCCTGTACACCACCATCACGCCCGACGGCAACGGTTCCAACGAAAACTATTTCAGCGCTTCCGAGAACCTGTCCACGGAAAAGTACAGTCTGCTCACCGTCACCATCGACGGCGACGCCAAACAATCCACCATCTACATCAACGGACGCGTGGTCGGCCAGGGAACGTTCGATACGCTTCCCAACCAATTCAAGGCGCAGAACTGGAACACCATCGGCAACTCCACCTATCCCGGCGTGGGTGATCTGCTGTTCCACGGAGCGGTCAAATCCTATACGCTGTATGACACGGCGCTCAGCCAGTCCCAGATCGTGTCGCTGCTGGACGCGGATGGCGTCGACGACCTGCTGAACGGCGAGATCGACACGCTGAGCGTGCCGGCGACGGCGACATCCGATTTCCAGGTCAAAATCGCCACCGACAACGCCAAGGTCGTCTGGTCGTCCAGCGACGACGACGTCATCCGCATCGATGCCGACGGCACCGCCAAAGTCACGCCTTCCACACAACAGGATGAAAAGGTGACGCTTACCGCGACGCTGAACCCCAACGCCGGCATCAACGCGCCGCCATCGCCGATCACCAGACGATTCGAAGTGAATGTGCCGAAGACGTTGAGCGACAAGGAAGCCGTGAAAGCCGATTTGGCCGCCATTGAAATCGACAACGCCGCCAACATGCGCTCCAACTTCTCCGTGCCGGCCGAAGGGTCCAATGGCTCCACCATCAGCTGGACCGTGAAAAACGGGGGAACCGCCGATCCCAAGATCTCCGGCAAAACCACGCAAAGCGTGACCGGCTCCTACAACACCGTCACCATCGGCAGGCCCGCCGCCGGCGCGAAGGACACGACGATCGTGCTCACCGCGACCGTGAAACACGGCAAGGAGACCCTCACCAAGGATTTCCGCGTGACCGTCAAGGCGATGCCCTCCGCGAAGAATGCCAATGAAGCCTATGTATGGGTCTATTTCACCGGCGAGGACGGCGAAAGCCAGAAGGTGAGCATCGCAGCCTCGAAAGGCAACAACGCGCTCGACTGGAACAACCTCAACACCAATGCCGAAGGCAAAGCCGAGCCGATCCTCACCTCTGCCTTCGGGGAAAAGGGTCTGCGCGACCCGTTCATCATGCGTTCGCATGACGGCGACAAGTTCTACATGCTCGCCACGGATCTGAAAGTCGTCAACGGCGATTTCTCCACGGCGCAGAACAAAGGATCCAAATACATCGAGATCTGGGAATCCACCGACCTGGTGAACTGGTCGAACCAGCGCCATGTGAAGGTGAGCACCGACTACGCCGGCAACACCTGGGCGCCGGAAGCCTACTGGGACGACGAGCTCGGCACCTATGTGGTGTACTGGGCGTCGAACATGTACACCACCACTGACACGAACGACCGCACCTCGTTGACCTACAACCAGATGTTCTACGCCACCACCGATGACTTCGTGAACTTCTCCAAGCCGAAGGCATGGATCAACGTGGACCGTCGCGGACAGTCCGGCGCCGGCTCGATCGACGCGACCGTGCAGAAGGTCGGTGACACGTATTACCGCATCTACAAGGACGAGAAGACGATGACGCTCCGCGAGGAGACCGGCAAGCACCTCACCTCGTCCATCGGCAAGGACGGCGATACGGATTACGCCCAAGCGCTCAAGGGCTCCGATTGGACCGAGGTCGGCACGAAGATCGGCGACGGCCAGTCGAACGGGTACGGCGGCACGTTCTCCGCGGGCGAGGGGCCGAGCCTGTTCAGGGCGAACGACGGCGACGTGAACGGCTACCGGTACTACCTGTTCGCGGACCAGCCGAACTACCATGGCGGTCCGAACCATTACGTGCCGATGGCCACCACCGACATCTCCGACGCGTCCAAGTGGCAGGTGGTCGGCGACAAGATGCCCGAGGCGAACTTCCCGACCAACTCCGATGGCGGCAAGCCGCGCCACGGCACCGTGCTGCCCGTGACCCGCGCCCAGTACCAGAAGGTGTTGGAAGCCTACGCTCCCGGCATCGCCGTGAAATCGGTCGACGCGATGAACGCGGCCACCAAAACCGGCGTCGCGCCGACGCTGCCGAAGACCGCGCATCTGACGATGGCGGACGGCACCCAGAAGGACGTGGCCGTGGAATGGGACGAGGTGAAGGCCGGCTCCTACGCGAAGCCTGGAACCTTCACCGTGAAGGGCGTCGCGCAGGACGACTCGCGCATGCCGGTCGAAGTGACCGTCACGGTGTCCGAAACATCCTCCGACGTCGCATCGTATGATGGCGGAACCCTCAAGGTCTCCACGGAAGGCACGGTGGTCTTCGCCGAGCCCGATGCCGTGCGGGGATATTCGCGCCGCGCCCTGCTGACGGCGCCCAAGGCCGGAACCGTCGGCATGACGGATGACGGCGTGCGCTACGATGCGCTGGCCGCGGCGGCGGGCACGTACAAGTTCGTCGTGCGTTACGCATCGAAGGACGGAAGCCTCGCCGATGTGACATATACGGCCAACGTCGTGAAGGATCTGGCGGACGCCACGCACCAGCGGGCATCCGCGCACGATCCCAGCATCGTCAAGGAAGGCGACACCTACTACGTGTTCGGCTCGCATCGGGCATGGCTGAGGTCCAAGGACCTGAAGAACTGGGAATCCTTCGAGAACAACCTCTCCACCGACTACGCCGAAATCCTCGCCGAACCATGGGCCGCATGGTCCAGCCAAAACGACAACGCCAACACGGACATCTCCGGCAACATGTGGGCGCCGGACGTGGTGTGGAACAAGACCATGAACAAGTGGTGCATGTATCTGTCGCTCAATGGCGGCGGCAGGAACAACGTGCAGAAATCCATGATCGTGCTGCTCACCGCGGACCACCTTGACGGTGACTGGACCTACGTCGCCCCCGTGGTCTACTCCGGCTTCCGGGACTCCGACGTGGCCGCCACCGACATCGGCAGCGGCGAAGGCAAGGTCGATGGCGTGCTGGACGCCGACGGCAAGGTTCCGGCACGGTACCTCAGCCTCGACGACCGTGGCGTCAACGCCATCGACGCCGACGTGCAGACCGACGACGATGGTTCGATGTGGCTGAGCTACGGCTCCTGGTTCGGCGGAATCTGGATGATGAAGCTCGACCCGGCCACGGGTCTGCGCGACTATGCCACCACATACGGCACCGTCAAGAACGAATCCGACGTGTACTACGGCAGGAAGATCGCCGGTGGGGCGAACAACTCCGGCGAGGGCGCGAGCTACGTCAAACGCGGCGACTACTGGTACCTGTTCGTCTCCATGGGGCAACTCGGCGTCGACGGAGGATACCAGATCCGCGAATTCCGCTCCAAGAACCTGACCGGACCGTACGTCGACCAGAACGGCAACTCGGCCCGCTACGGCACGGTGATCGCCGGCTCGAGCGGATCGGGCATGAACAAACTCGTCAATCGAGGATTGAAAGTGCTTGGATCGGCATCCTATAACGGAATCGCCGAAATCCGCGCCGCGCAAGGAGGCAACGAAGTCTACATCGACGACGACGGCTCCATCTACAACGTGTACCACACGCGTTTCGTGGACCGGCAGCGGAACGAAACCGCCACTGGTTCGGACAACGAGCTGCGCGTGCAGCAGATGGTCGTCTCGCCCGATGGATGGCTGGTCTCCACGCCATACGAATATTCCGGCGCGTTCCGCCAGAAGAGCTCGTACACGGTCGACGAGGTGAGCGGCAGCTACCAAATCGTGGTCAACGATCCGACGCGGACCTATGCCACCAATACCGAACAGGTCTCCGACGAAAGCGCCCGCCTCGCCGACGCCGGCATCGTCCATGCCGCGAACATCGATCTCGCATCGGACGGTTCCGTGTCCGGACAGGCCCAAGGCACGTGGAGCCTGGACGGAAACACGGTGACGTTGCACATCACCGCCAGCACGGTCGGCAACAACGCCAGCGGCATGATGGGCGATTACGCGCTCACCGTCTGCGAACAGCCGAACGAAGTCGGCGGATACGCGCTGACTCTTGCCGGAGTCGGTGGCAACGTGTTCACCTCGGCGGGATCCGACGTGCAGTCCGCAGCCGGAAAGACCTCGGTGTTCGCGGCCAAGCAGACGGCATGGCCGGCCAATGAGGACCCGGACGATCCTTCCGGACCGAATGACCCGTCCCAACCGTCGAACGACGCGAACGGCAACGGCTCCAATGCCCAAGCCAACACGGAATCCAAGAAGGAATCGGCCGCGAGAACGCTGACGTCCACGGGATCCGCGGTGGCGGGCCTTGCCGTGGCGGCACTGCTGCTGGCTGCGGCCGGAACGCTGACCGCCATTCGCCGCAGGCGACGTGGATAGCGGGCCGGGCAACGGTGGGGCCGTCGCGCCATCGGCGGTCCCACCGTTGCCCGATCGCCGCACATGACGGTTTTCACAACGGTTTTCACAACGACATAAGGAGAAACAGCACATGACACGCATCACATGGGCCAAGCGCCTGCTCGGCGCGGCGCTCGCGGTGCCGATGACGATGGCAGGCATGGCATTGGGCGTCACCACGGCGGTGGCGGCCGACACCGTGCCCACCGACCATCTCGTGGCGCAATACGATTTCACGACAAAACCCGCTGACGGCAAAACCGTCGCCAACAGCGCCCCGAACGCCGCATTGGGCGCGGCGACGGTGCAGAACGCATCGGACGGACTGTGGTCGGGCGAATCGCTCACCCTCTCGGGCGGCGCGAAAGACGGATCCGGCGATTGGGTGAAACTGCCGGAAAACATATTGGCGAAGGCCACGTCGGCCACCGTGACCATGGAGGTCAAAGCCGATGCCACCATGCTCGGCAACTTCCATTTCATGTGGAACATCGGCAACAACAGTTCCGACACCGAATACTTCTTCACGTCATTGAACTGCGGATCGGGACGCAACCCCTTGGTCGGCATCAAGGCGAACGGCGCCGAACAACTGGTGCAGTCCGAATCATGCGCGGTCACGGCGGACCGGTGGATGTCCGTCACCGCGCGCATCTCCAACGGGCAGGCGCGACTGTACATCGACGGGCGGCGCGTGGCGTCCGGAAACGTATCCGCGACACCCGCCAGCATCGCCGACCAATCATTGAACACCATCGGACGATCCCCCTGGCCCGACACGCTGTTCAAAGGCTCCGTGGCCAATTTCCGCGTGTACGACAGCGCATTGACGGAAGAGCAGATCGCACGGATCAGCAATGCCGACGCGGCCATCCACGCGGACGAGCTCACCGGATCCGTACTGAACGGACTGGACGTGCCATCCTCGGTCGATGCCGAATACATCGCCCTGCCCACCGCCGGCGGAACGGTGGAATGGAGCTCCTCCGACCCATCCGTCATCGCGGCGAACGGCGTGGTGAACCAACCCTCCAAGGGACAGCCGGCGAAGAGCGTGACGCTGGTCGCGACCACTACCGTACGCGGGCAAACCGCCACCAGAAAATTCACGGTGACCGTGAATCCGACCGATAAAAGCGACGCCGACAGGCTCGCCGACGCCGCGGCCGGCTATGTGATTCCCTCCGTCGTGCGATCCGGCGACGCGCTGCCCAAGGCCGCTGAAGGCACCCATGCGGACGTCACCGCCGTCGACGGCGACATCGCCGTGAGCGATGGCGTCATCACCACCGACGCGGACAAGGCCGCTGAAGGCGCCATCACCGTGAAATTCTCCAAAAACGGCGTGGACGGAACCGTCGTCAAGAAATTCACCGTCAGCGTGCTTCCCGAATCCCAATCACAGGTGATCGCGGCGTACGACCGCAACGCGACCTCGGAAAACGAAGCCAACAACGGCGACATCGCGCATAGCATGCACCTCGCGTTGCGCGGCAACAACGGCGCATACACGCCATACAACGAAAACTACGGCATCTTCTTCGCACGCTGCGCCACCGCGCAACCCGAGAACATGAACACCGTGGACTGCGCGCGCAGCATCAAGGATCCGAGCCTCTTCTACCTGAAGAACGGCGAATTCGGCGTGGTGTCGGTACGCACCAATCGCGGAACCGACGTGGCCGAATCCACCGGAAGCATCCTCGTGGCGACATCCAAGGACCTGCTCTCCTACGATGAAGCGGAAAACTCCGGTTCCATCATCGATCTCGGCGAAACGAACGGCGTGAACGATCCACGCATCACATGGGATTCCGCGAGCGGCGACTACGTCATCTCCTGGAAGGACGACAACGCGGTGGCCAAATACACCACGGCGGCAACGCTCGACGGCAAGAACACGAAACTCGGAAACACCATCATCGGAACCGCGGCCAACGGAAACGCCATGGACGCGTCCACGGTGAAAGGCATCGACGATTTCCGTTCCGGAGCGACCATCCCCGTGTCCAAAACCGTGGCCGACAAGCTCCAAGTGCGCTTCGGACGCATCGCGAACACCAAGGTGACCACCGCCACCAAGGAAATCACGGTGAAGAAGAACGCCACCGAAACCGAGATCAAAACCGCACTGGCAGGCATCGACAAGGCGGAGCTCTCCTATTCGGACGGCTCGACCGGCACGCTGCCCATCAAGAACTGGGATCTCTCCAAAGTCGACACCTCCGAAGCGGGAACGTACGAAGCCACCGGCTCCATCAAACAGACCGAATACCAGATTCCCTTCGCGGAAGACCGAGCCGATCCATCCGTGCAAAAATGGGAATGGACGCATCTGGTCGACGGCAAGGAAGTGACCGAAACCAAGTTCCTGATGATCGCCACCAACGACATCAACGGTGATTGCACCTGGCAGGCGGGTTCTCCGCACATGCCGTTCCGCATGGCCGATTCCATCGAAGCGCTCGCCGACACCCCCGGCGACGCGAACGGACTGATCTCCAACTCCGGCAGCACCAAGGGATACAACCCCAAGGAACACACGCTGCTCAAGGCCGGTGACACCGATGCGGACGGCAACGCCATCATGCACAGCTTCTGGGCTCCGGAAATTCACACCATCAACGGCAGACTGACCATTCTGTTCATGGCCGGCTACGGTAATTCCTGGACGAATGGCCATGCGGTGTACATGCAGCTCAAGCAGGACGCCAACGGATACGATCTCGACCCGACCGATGCTGCCAACTGGGAGAAGCCCGTCACGATTCTGCGCGCCGACGGCAAGGCGCTCGCCACCGATGCGCAGGGCAATGTCGGCATGAGCCTCGATATGACGTATTTCGTGGCAGGCGGCAAGAGCTACTACGCATGGCAGCAGCTTGGCGCAACGTACATCGCCACCGTCGATCCGGCGAATCCGGCGCGTCTCACCTCGACGCCCGTGCGCATCGTCGCTCCGGAATACGCGTGGAACGTCACCATTGCCGAAGGCCCCAACGTGGTGGTCCGCAATGGCAAGGCGTATCTCATCTTCTCCGGTTCGTCCGTTGGAAAGACCTACACCACAGGTCTTGCCGTCGCCGATGAGAACGCCGACCTGACCGATCCGGATAACTGGAATGTGCTCAATTATCCGATTCAGAAGTCCGGACCGTTCAACGGCAAGATGCAGCTTGGCACCGGTCATGGCATGTGGAGCGAGGACGAGGACGGCAACATGCTGTATGTGTTCCATGCATATGCCGACGCCACCGATGGATTCACCAATGTGGGAGGACGCGACACGTTCGTGCGGCGCGTGCACTGGGCTTCCGACGGGTATCCGGTATTCGATATGAGCCAGGACGAAGAGCTCATGGCATCGGCGCATCAGAAGGTCACCGTGAAGGTCGTGGTCGAAGATGAGAAGCAACCTACGGATCCTTCCGGGCCGTCCACGCCTTCCGACCCATCGACGCCTGTGAATCCGGAACCGGGGGCTTCGGGAGGCAATGGCGCCGGCGGTAATTCCACTGGTAACGGCTCCGCTGGCGGCAACACTGCAGGCGGCGATACCGTTGCCGGCTCCGCCGGTGGCAATGCCGATGCGCCTGAAACCGGGATTAAGGGCGATGGAATCGCGGCTACGGGCGTTGCGGTCGCAGGGGTACTTGTTGCCGCTGTGGCTGCCCTGATCGCCGGCATCGCGCTGCTGGCGCATCGCAGGCATCGTGCGTGATCCTTTGTGATGGCGTGCGATGCCGCGGTTGCGGCGTGGCTTGCGTGATGGCGTGCGATGAGGCGGTTGCGGCGTGGCTTGCGTGATATCGCGTTCGCGTGGCGCTGGTCTGCGTGATGCTGTGTTCGCGCGGCGCTGGTCTACGTGACGGCGCGTGGTTTTGCGTGGTTTTGCGTGGCTTATGTGATGCGCATGGTTCGCGTGACTTTTGCGATTCCATATGACACAGCTGCGATACCAGCGATCTCGGGGGCAACCGTTCGGACGGCTCGTCGGCTTCATCGGAATGCGGATGATTCGCATTCTTGATCGCCGATGGGCCGTTCGTCGCAATGGCGAGGTGTATGAGGTGTAATGGCAGGCGTGCGACGTGATAGCGCGAGATGCGGCGGTGAGATCCGCGCCGCAATGACGAAGCGTGCATCGTGATGACGGAAGCGTACGTTGTGGTCATGAAACATGCATCGCAATGACGAGCCGGAAGGATAATCTGGAAGACATGACCGAAGAGAACACTTTC
>ERZ808262.228-NODE-228-length-37116-cov-9.267208_pt1 | contig 37116 bp, 29 predicted proteins | sample MGYA00520895_ERZ808262 | MGnify/ENA primary metagenome ERZ808262 (study PRJEB31516, sample SAMN03275588) | gut metagenome | biome: mammalia-associated habitat; material: feces | host: Papio cynocephalus | place: Kenya | collected 2012-08-02 ... | reverse complement strand
TTCTCTCATATATCAATAGTTTGTCTTTGTTTGCGCTGTCCACAGCAAAAGGGGCAAGTGTGCCTTCCTCAACAAGATCTACACTCCGGCCAAGAATCTCTTCAAGGTCGTTCCACATACTGAAGAATTTCAAGCCGACGGGTTGTGAGCGGTCAATGGAAACGATTATGTCGACATCGCTCAAAGGGGTCTCCTCGCCTCTTGCGAATGAGCCGAATAACCATGCTCTCAATACCGGTTGAGTCTTGAAATATTCGGAAATGGCGCTACTGACGTTTGCTCTGGTCGTAGGATGTGCGTATATATAGTCCTTGTTCATATTCCCCTAATATAACGTATGTTTCCTATAATTGCAAAAAACTCATGGTAAAGTCAGAACTCAAATTTACGCAATGATTCCAGCCGTTTCCCGACGCAACCAGATGGCGAAGAACCGGTCATATACGATGATTTTACCGTTGAATTCATGCACGAAGTCGCGCTTCTGCAGGGCTTTGAGTGCGATGCCCACGCTGCTGGCTGCCGGCAGGCTGTATTTGCGGATGAACTCCTGCGACATCACTGACGATACTCCTTTCTCCTTGGCGATTGCGGACAGAAGAGCTGCTTGATTGGTTGTGAGCGACTTGCAGTAATTGATGAAGGCGTCCTCCTGCTCGTTGATGATGTCCTCGACCATCTCTGCTATGACGGACTTGTCAATGCTCGCACCATTCTCATATAGGCGGTTGAGGATGCTCTGGACATACCATGTCTGGCCATCGACCATGTCATAAAGATATCTGAAGTCTCCATCACCTTTCTCAATCCCTTCCTGTTTCAGCCATTTATTCGCAAAAGCCTTATATTCCTTGACATCTATGAGGGGAAGGCTCATTATCTGGGAACTCTGATAAAACGGACGCTTTGCGGACAGAAACATTTCGGACATAAGATGCAGGCTGCTGCCGGCGAATATGAAATAGATGTTCGGCAGGAACTGAATGTAAGAGCGGAGAAGTGCCTCGGCACCTTTTTCGGGATATTCCGCGATCTGCTGAAATTCATCGATTGCGATATATATCCGCTTTCCAGACTGTTTTAGATATTCAAATATGTGTTTCAGGGACTCTTCCTGCCTGTCGGGGGCAACTGCTATGGAGAAAGTCGGGATTCCGGTCAGTTCATCGAATGAAACTGTGGGCCGGAAGTTGGAAAAGAATGACGTGATTTTTCTTAATGCCGCTTGGGAGAATGTATCGACTTGCCCAACAGCCGTTTTTGCCATCAGCTGGATGAACTGGCTCATGTTCCTCGTCGCGCTTATGTCCATGTAGAAGCATCTCGTGTCTGGCTCGTTTTTTCCTGTCACAGAAATACTCCGCGCCCTTGTAGCCGTATGTTACGAATGGGTTCTTCAGCTTTTCCATATCATGCGTTACATGTATTATGTTACATGTTTTATGTAATAGCTGCAAAGATAAGGCGTAATTGTGGAATTTTCAGACTCTCTTAATCGACAAAATTACCCTAAAAGATGCCCCTTATCCGACAAAATTGCTTACTTTTGTTATCAGTGACATTGTTATTGGAAAAAAATCAAGGAGCATGATAAATATCCACGAGATAATCATGGCGACTTCCGATAAGACGGAGACCGCGAAAAAGACTGCTATGATGAAGAATGGCAAGCTTAGGAAGATAGCGCCTAAGGTCTATACGACAAATATGGAAGAAGATTCCGAAGTAATAGTGAAAAGGAATCTATTCTATATACTTGGACAATTGTATCCAAATGCGGTCATAAGCCATAGGTCCGCATTCGAGTTCAAGCCCACAGAAAATGGAGACATCTATTTGACATATAAGTACTCAAAGATTGTTTCTTTGCCGGGAGTTAAGGTTCATCTGCTTGAAGGGCCTGCTGGAACCGAATATGACAGACCGTTCATTGGAAATCTCTTTGTGGCAAGCAATGAGAGGCGCATTCTTGAGAATCTTCAAAAAGGCCGTGCCAGAAATGGCAGTGATTCAAAGTGCCTGCCACGCGAGGTTGTTGAGAACAGCCTTGAAAAGGTGCTTCAAATAAATGGCGAAGCCGGACTCAATGAGTTCAGAGACAAGGCGCGATCAATATCGATACTGCTGGGCATGACAGAAGAGTTTGAGACATTGAATGGAATAACCGGTGCATTGCTGTCCACTAAGCCATCTGATATCCTCACGTCAGACAGCGCAATCGCCCGTGCAACCGGACTCCCGTACGATGGTGACAGGGTGAAGTTGTTCAAAGTCCTGTTTGAGGCTTTGCACAATGAGATATTCCCGATTATTGATGAGCCCAATCAGACAAATTCTGAATTCAGGAACTTCGCTTTCTTTGAAAGCTACTTCTCCAACTATATTGAAGGCACTGAATTCGAAATCGAGGAAGCCCGCACAATCATTGATACAGGACAGCCGATGCCGGCAAGAAATGCAGATTCCCACGACGTGTTGGGAACATTTCAGATTGTATCCAGCCGCCGTGAAATGCGGCGTACTCCAAGCTCTGCAGAGGAATTGATAGAGATCCTGCAGGAAAGGCATCGAATCATGATGGCCGCCAGGTCTGATCGTGATCCAGGGATGTTCAAGATAAAGAACAATCATGCCGGAGACACACATTTCGTGGACTATGGGCTTGTTCGAGGAACCCTGATAAAAGGATACGAATACTACCGGGCTCTTGAGTCTCCTTTCGCACGAGCTCTTTTCATGCTCTTTATGGTAAGTGAGGTTCACCCTTTTAATGATGGTAACGGACGAATATCACGTATCATGATGAATGCCGAGATGGTCAGCGCTGATCAGTCTAAGATTATCATACCTACCGTATTCCGCGAGGACTATCTTAACTCTTTAAGACGGCTGACAAGACGCGGTGACCCATTCGTGTTTATCAGAGCCATGTCTAGAGCACGCGAATTCAGCGCGAATCTTACGGGTGATAATTTCGACACTACAAAAACTTATCTTGAAAATTGCAACGCATTTAAGGAAGGAGAAGATTACATCCTTCGTTTTTAGTCAGCTCCCCCCTTGTCAGAAGAGGGTAGGCTCCTCGAAGGTCTCGTCATCGTCCTGGAGATCCGGGAGGGCGTCGGTGCCGAGGTCTGAGTCGTCCGGCATCTCGAGCTCTATCGGAGTATCCTGTCCGTCTTCTTCCGGCTTGTTGTCGTCCTCCTTGACAAGCGGCTCTATGAAGCGAACTGATTTGACCTCGCCCTTGGCGGCGCATTTCTTGCCCTTGGCGGCATAGCCTTTCTTGCCGATCCACTCTTCCGCATCGACATCTTCCGGCTGCTTGTCCTCCATCTTCCAGCTGATCTCGTACTGAGGATGAAGATCATCGCTCAGTTCGACCAGATATGACTTCGGATTGTCGGAGATGAAACTCAGCGGGGTGTTGTCGCTGACAACGAATGAGAACCTCTTGACATAGAAGCTCTTGCTCTCCCCGTCCCAGTACAGGGCGGTGAAAGTCTTGTCAGGGTCGAACTTCTCGATGCGGAGAAGGTCACCCTGGTAGCGGTTGACCAGCTCGTAGGAAGTCGTATAGAAGGTTCCGTTGCGGAACACCGCGAGCACCTTGCTGTCCGCCTCGAACTTGCCGAGGTACAGGCCGTGGGCGTCATCGTTGAGTTTCTGGATGTCAGGATCGAACCAGATATCCTTTCCTTCTATGGTGCTGACGCCCTTGCTTCGCAGGGTGATCTTCTGTATGACGTTCTTGCTGACCAGGTTGCCTCGGGCCGTTTTGCTCTTGATGGCAAGGGTGGAGAAGTCGTACTCGAAACTGGTCTTCTTGAGCTTCGGACGCGGGCGCAGCTGCACGCGGACGGTCTCGGCCTCCCCGTTGTGGTTGGCGGAGAACCAGACTATCTGGGAGCCCGGCTCGCCGGTGGTGATGTCGTACTCCTTGTCGCGCGTCACGGATGTGACGGCGAAGCGCTTGGCGTAGTAGATCGATGTCTTGCCCTCGCGGTAGATGACATTGTAGATGGTACGGTTGTCACCGCGGTTGAAGACGTTGACATACAGGAGGTCCTTGCCGAAGAAGGCCTTGTCCTCCACCTTGGTGATGCGGTATTTTCCGTCCTTGCTGATGACGATCACCTCGGAGAGGTCGGAACAGTCGCAGATGTATTCGCCCCCGTCGTCTTTCTTGAGACCGATGCCCACGAAGCCTTCCGCGAGGTTGGCCTGGAGACGTGCGTTGTTGTTGACCACCTTGGTGGCGGTGATGGTCTCGAATCCGGCGAGTTCGGTGCGGCGCGGGAAGTCCTTGCCGTATTTTTTCTTGAGAGTTGTGAACCAGTCGATGGTGTAGCGGTCGATGTGGTCGATGTTTTCCTGCACTGAGGACATCTCCTCCTCTATGCTGCGGATCTTCTCGTCTATCACCTTGGTGTCGAACTTGGAGATCTTCCTGACCGGTTTTTCCACGAGACGCAGGATGTCCTCCATAAGGATCTCACGGCGCAGGAGTTCCTGATATTCTTTCATCTTGGCGAACACGTCCCCGATCTGGGTCTCCCAGTCCTTCTGGTCCTGCTCGAGGACCTTGTAGATGCGGTTCTCAAAGAATATCCTTTCAAGGGAGGTGTAATGCCAGTCGTTCTCCAGTTCTCCCATCCTTATGCGGAGTTCCTGCAGGAGGATGTCCCGGGTGTGGAAGGTGCTGTATTCCAAGATATCGTGGACTGTGAGGAACTGCGGCTTGTTGTCCTTGATGACGCAGGCATTGGGGGCGATGTTGTACTCGCAGTCTGTGAAAGCGTAGAGCGCGTCTATGGTCTTGTCCGGAGATACGTCGTTCGGGAGATGGATGACTATGTCCACCTTGTCTGTGGTCATGTCCTCAATCTTGCGGATCTTGATCTTCCCCTTGTCCTTGGCCTTGAGGATGGAGTCTATCAGGTCGCGGGTATATTTCCCGTAAGGGATCTCGGTGATGGCGATGGTGTTCTTGTCGATCTTCTCGATACGGGCGCGCACCTTGACATTGCCGCCGCGCTTGCCCTGCATATACTTGCTGCAGTCGGCGAAACCGCCGGTAGGGAAGTCCGGATACAGTTCATACTCACGTCCTTCCAGAATTGCCACGGAAGCGTCCAGAAGTTCGTTGAAGTTGTGGGGGAGTATCTTGGAAGCGAGTCCTACTCCGATGCCCTCCGTGCCCTGGGCGAGCAGGAGAGGGAATCGTACCGGGAGCTCGGTCGGCTCCTGATTGCGCCCGTCGTAAGAGTTCATCCACCGGGTAACCTTCGGGTCGAACACGACTTCCTTGGCAAACTTGCTCAGCCTGGCCTCGATGTATCGAGGTGCGGCGTTGGAGTCGCCGGTGAGGATGTTGCCCCAGTTTCCCTGACAATCAACGGTGAATCCCTTCTGCCCGAGTTGGACGAGTGCACCGAGGATGGACTGGTCGCCGTGGGGATGGTACTGCATGGCCTGACCGACGATGTTGGCCACCTTGGTATAGGCCCCGTCGTCCATCTTGTACATCGCGTGCAGGACACGCCTCTGTACCGGCTTCAGCCCGTCTATGATGTGCGGTACGGCGCGGTGCAGGATTACGTAGGAGGCATAGTCAAGATACCAGTCCTTGAACATCCCGGAGAGTTTGAACTTATGCGCGTCCCTCTCCAGCAGCCGGTCGTACCTGCCGCTTTCTGCTCCGTTGTCTTCAACCGGTGCTCCTTCTTCCTCGATGATTTCCTCTTCCGTTGTGATGTTCTCGTCTTCCATTGTATTTTACTCCTCGTATCCGAATTTTCTCAGTTCTTTCCTGCTCTCCCTCCAGTCCGGGTCCGTCTTGACATACATGCTCAGGAAGACTTTCTTCTGGAAGAAGTCCTCCATCTCGATGCGTGCCTGGGTGCCTGTGCGTTTGAGGGCGGCGCCCTTCTTGCCTATGATGATGCCCTTTTGGGATTCCCTCATCACATATATCACGGCGCTGATGTCGTAGCGCTCCGGCCCTTCCTTGAAACTCTCGATCTCCACCTCGCACGAGTAGGGGATTTCCTCCTTGTAGTTGAGGAGGATCTTCTCCCTTATGATTTCCGAGGCGAAGAAACGGAGGTTCTTGTCAGTGAAAGCGTCCTTGTCAAACCATGGAGGGCACTCCGGCAGCCTTTCTTTGACCGCCTCAAGCACGCTGTCGAGGTTGAACCTCTCCTGCGCCGAGACGGGTATGACAATCGCTCCGGGGAGCTGTTTTTTCCAATAGTCCATCAGCCCCAGGACTTTCTCCTGGGAGCTGAGGTCTATCTTGTTGAGCACCACGATGACAGGGCAGTCGATACGCCCGAGCCTCTCTATGTAATCCGCGTTCTTGTCGGCGGTCTCCACCGTGTCCGTGACATAGAGGATGATGTCGGCATCGCCCAAAGCCCCGTCCACAAACTTCATCATGTTTTCCTGAAGCCTGTAGCCGGGCTTGAGTATGCCCGGGGTGTCGGAGTAGACGATCTGCCAGTCCTCTCCGTTGACTATGCCCATAATCCTGTGCCGGGTGGTCTGCGCCTTGGCCGTCACGATGGAGAGTTTTTCCCCCACCAGGGCGTTCATCAGCGTGGACTTCCCGACATTCGGATTACCTATTATGTTTACGAATCCAGAGCGGTGAGCCATTATACGTATGCTCCCATTTTCAGGATGTTGGCCTCACCTTCGGTGAGATACCTCCATTCGCCTTTCTTGAGGCCTTTCTTGGTGAGCCCCGCGAAGTATACGCGGTCGAGGGCTTTTACAGAATAGCCGAGGGACTCGAAGATGCGGCGTACCACCCTGTTTTTGCCAGAGTGGATCTCGATGCCGAGCTTGCGCTTGTCGTTAGGGTCGATGTACTCGAGCTCATCGGCCTTCACCTCGCCGTCCGAAAGGGTGACCCCGCTGAGGATCTTGTCGAAGTCTTCCTGTGCAAGCTCCCTGTCAAGGGCGACCTGGTAGATTTTCTTCTTGTCGTAGGCAGGGTGGGTGAGCCTTTCAGCAATCTCCCCGTCGTTGGTGAGGAGGAGGACACCGGTGGTGTTCTTGTCCAGACGTCCTACAGGGTATACGCGGGCTGAGCAGCCTTTGATCAGGTCGATTACGGTCTTTTCGGCATGAGGGTCGCTGGCTGTGGTGACAAACCCTTTCGGCTTGTTCATTATGATGTAGACCTTCTCTTCTCCCTTGAGCCTCTCGCCGTTGAAGCGGATGTCGTCTGTCTGGGTGTTGACCTTGGTGCCGAGTTCGGTGACGACTTCACCGTTGACCGTCACGACCCCCGCCTGTATTAGGGTGTCCGCCTCACGGCGTGAGCATACGCCTGAATTGGCAATGAACTTGTTGAGACGTACAACGTCCTTTACCGGAGAATCGAATGCTTCCGTGGCTTCGTTGCCGTTGACTATAGGGCGGCGCTCCAGCATCCTGTTGATGCCCTCGCTCGTTTCCTTGTTGAAATGTGATACCGGCTTCGGGCCTTTCTTCCCGCCCTTCTTTGCGCCGAACGGCTTCTTGCCGAAGCGGTCCTGCCCTCCGAATGAAGGCCTGCCACCTGCCGGACGCGGCCTGCGGTCTCCTCCGAATGACGGCCTTCCGCCTTCCTGGCGGTTCTCTCCGTATCCACCGCGGTTCTCGCCATATTGGCGCGGCCTGCGGTCAGAGTAGCCTCCACGGTTCTCGCCGTAGCTTCTTCTTTCGCCGGACGGCCTGTCTCCGTAATTGCTGCGGCCCTCGCCATAACCTCCGCGGTTCTCGCCATACTGGCGCGGCTTGCGGTCTGCGTAACTGCCGCGGCTGTCATAATGTCCGCCACGGTTCTCGCCGAACTGACGTGGTCGGCGGTCGCCATAACTGTCCCCGAAGCTTCTTCTCTCGCCTGACGAGCGGTCTCCGTAATTGCTGCGGCCCTCACCGTATCCACCTCGGTTCTCGCCATATTGGCGCGGCTTGCGGTCTGCGTAACTGCCGCGGCTGTCATAATGTCCGCCACGGTTCTCACCGTAGCCTCTGTTTTCGCCGAACTGGCGCGGCCTGCGTTCACCATAGCTGCGCTGAGCCTCGCCTGCGTTCTCGCTGTGCTGCTGTTCACCGAAATTGAATTCGACCTTTTCGAAATTGGAGCGGTCCTGATTCTGTGCAACTGCTTTTCTTGGTCTAAGTTTCCGGCCTTCCTTTGTAAACTGGTCCATCACTACTTAAGATTAAAATAATAAGTTATTCTACCCTCCTGCATGGCAGGCGCATCTGTGCTCATGTTGAAATGAGTCTGCATCGCTGCGTTTCTTGCGGCTGCGTGGAGAGCCTTGTTTAAAACAGTGGTACCGTCGCCTCCCGGCACGGCTTTAACCACGTTGCCGTAGTTATCCACCCATATATCTACAACGACTGTGCCGCTTTCCTGCACATTGTAGGCCGGCCGCGGTATGTTTCCTACCGTGTTGCGGCCGCGAAGGTGCGCGTTCGGCTTGCCGTCTGTCCTTCCTTTTCCCGTGTTGCCGTCGCTCTGCCCGGACTTGTATTTGTCCGAGCTCCTGTCTGCGGCGTGGTCTGCGGTGAGGGTCGTGTCTTTCTTCGCCATCCCCGGAAATGCCGCCCTCGGATCGAGTTCGGGTTCTTTCGGGGTGTCCGGAGTGCCCGTGGGCACATCTCCAAAGTTGTCCGGTTTTGTCTGAGGGGTGAGGTTCTGCCTGTCGGAGACCTGCGGAGACTCGCTTTTCTGCACGAGGTTCACCGGCTTTGTCCTGTCCGGCTCCTGCGATCTCGGGGCTGAGCCCTTGTATTCCTGCACAGGCACTTCCGTATCCTCCGAGAAATCGATGAGCATCGTCTTCTCTTCCGGCGGCGGATAGATGTATTTCAGGCCTGTGAATGAGACAAGCGTGAGCGCGACGGCATGTACGGCCACTGTCAGGCACAAGCCCGTAATGGCGGCACGGCGGTCATCGCCTGGACTGCTGTCTCTCCTATCTCTCATCATTCAGCCTGTGTGGCCAATATCACTTTATAATGGTTGCGCTTGGCTATGTTCATGACCTGCACGACCTCTCCCACAGGGACGCTCTCGTCAGAGTAGATCGCGAAGGTGGGATCTTCTTCGTTCTGCAGCAGGCCCACGAGCTCGTCCTCCACTTCAGAGAGCGGGACGGGTGTCTGGCTGCCGTTGACATGGAATGTGTAACGGTCGTCTCCCCAGTCCTTTATGGACACGCTTGCGGTGGCCTTGGCTCCTACTTGCCCCGTGCTCTTGGGTAGCAGGAGCTTGAGCGCGTTGGGGTTGACCAGCGTGGAGGTCACGAGGAAGAATATAAGCAGGAGGAACACGATGTCCGTCATGGAGGACATCGAGAAGTTCGGGTCCGCTTTTGTGATTCTTCTGAGTGCCATTATCTTGCCTCCCTGTTAGCGGCTGACGGGTCCTCAAGGGCATCCATCAGCTGGATGGTGGCGTTCTCCATGTTGTACACCAGGCTTGACACCTTGGCGGAGAGGAAGTTGTATCCGAAGTAGGCCAGAATGCCCACGATAAGTCCTCCGACTGTGGTGATCATGGCGGTGTAGATACCTCCTGAGAGCAGGGTGATGTCGATGTTGTTGCCGGCGTTGGACATGTTGAAGAATGCCTGTACCATGCCGAGCACCGTGCCGAGGAATCCGATCATAGGCGCGCCTCCGGAAATTGTGGCGAGGTAAGGCAGGCTCGCCTCAAGCTTGGCCACTTCCATGTTGCCGGTGTTCTCCACGGCTGACTGGATGTCTGCCATGGGCTTGCCGATGTGCGCGAGTCCGGTCTCTACCATCCTTGCCACAGGTGTGTCGTATTTGGTGCAGAGGGTCCTTGCGGATTTTATCTTGCCCTCATGGATGTAGTCACGGATGTCGTTCATGAAATCCTTGTCCAGTTTGCCCGCCTGGCGTATCTGCCACCATTTCTTTCCGAATATGTAGATGGCTATGATGGAGAGGGCGAGCAGCACCCACATGAGCGGACCGCCCTTGGCGGCCATCTCGATAAGAGAGTAAGACATCTCCTGCGGTGCGGGGACCGCTTCCGCGATGTCTGTCTGGAGCAAATTGAAAAGCATACGTATCTGAATTTACTACAAATATAAGCCAATTTTTCGGATTACCGATGATAATCGACGCTTGACAGGAACAGCGCATGTCCGGGGACGCTCTGTCCGGCTGAGGACCTCCTGCTGCACTTCTCCCGGCACGGGTCGGGGTTGAGGATCAGCGAGGTGAAGTCCTGCACGCTCCTTTTTCCCCGGCCGACTTCGAGAAGCGTGCCGACTATGGCCCTGACCATGTTACGCAGGAATCGGTCCGCGCTGATGCGGAACTGCCAATACATGCCCTCGGCACCCTTTTCTATCCCGAAGGCGGAGACGGTAGGGGTGTAAGGTCTCCAGAAGGCCTCTCCCACCGTGCAGATTGATGTCTTCACATCTGTTCCGCTCTTTTCGAAGCAGCTGAAGTCGTGCGTGCCCACAAGGAGGGCGGCGGCGCTGTTCATCCTGTCGAAATCCATGTCCGGAAAGGTGTACATGCAGGAGAACCTCTCCACGAAAGGGTCTTTGCAGCGGTGCAGGAAGTAGGTGTATTCCCTCCTCGCGGCATCGAACCTGGCGTGGAATGCCCCGTCTTCGGGACTGATTGAGAGTACGGCTATTCCGTCTGGCAGGATGGCATTCAATTTGCAGACCAGATGCCTTGCGTCAAGCCCCTGGGGAGCGTCGAAGTGGGCCGTGTATCCCACCGCGTTCACCCCGGTGTCCGTGCGCCCTGTACCGGTGACGGTTGTCTCCCGCCGAAGCAGTGTCTTCAGCGCGGTCTGAAGTGCGTTCTGGATGCTCGGGTCGGATGGCTGGATCTGCCAGCCGCAGAAGGCTTCGCCGCAATAGGAAAGCATGATGGAATAACGCATAACGAGTGCAAAAATAGATAAATATATGGAAAGTGTAAACATCAGGGAGCTCAACGACCGCATCCAGAAGGAAAGCGGGTTCGTGGATATGCTTTCCCTGGAGATGGGCAAGGTGATAGTGGGGCAGAAGCATCTTGTGGAGAATCTTCTCATAGCCCTGCTGGCCGACGGGCACATTCTGCTCGAAGGTGTTCCGGGACTTGCCAAGACTTTGGCTATCAGTACGCTGGCAAAGGCGGTCGATACCAAGTTCAACCGCATCCAGTTCACCCCGGACCTGTTGCCTGCCGATGTGACAGGAACATTGATATACTCCCAGAAGGAAGAGGCTTTCGAGGTGCACAAAGGCCCAATCTTCGCGAACTTCGTGCTCGCGGACGAGATCAACAGAGCGCCGGCAAAGGTGCAGGCTGCCCTGCTCGAGGCCATGCAGGAGCGTCAGGTGACCATAGGTGACCAGACCTATCCGCTTCCGGAGCCGTTCCTGGTGATGGCGACCCAGAACCCGATTGAGCAGGAGGGCACGTACCCTCTGCCGGAGGCACAGGTGGACCGCTTCATGCTCAAGGTAGTGGTCGATTACCCGAGCCGCGAGGAGGAGAGGCTCATCGTGAGGATGAACAACAGCGGGGAGTTCCCCCAGCCTTCAAAGGTGGTCGGCCCGCAGGACATCATCCGCGCGAGGGAGGTCGTGCGCGAGGTGTACATGGATGAAAAGATAGAGAGGTACATAGTGGACATAGTCTATGCTACACGCCGTCCTGAGGATTACGGGCTCAGCCAGCTCAAAGGGTTGATTTCTTATGGCGCGTCCCCGCGTGCCAGCATCAGCCTGTCCATGGCCTCCAAGGCTTACGCGTTCATCAAGAGGCGCGGATATGTGATCCCGGAGGATGTGCGTGCTGTATGTCCTGAGGTGCTCCGCCACAGGATAGGGCTCACTTATGAGGCCGAGGCCGAGAATGTCGTGCCGGAGCAGATTATCGAGCAGATCATCAATGCCGTCATTGTCCCATAGCACAACTTCGGACCTGCTCGGGAAGGTCCGCAAGATCGAGATCCGGACCAAGGCGCTGTCCCACCAGATATTCGCGGGTGAATACCATTCGGCCTTCAAGGGCCGCGGCATGGCGTTCAGCGAGGTACGTGAGTACCAGTGGGGGGACGATGTCCGTTCGATGGACTGGAATGTCACGGCCCGTCTGCGTGCTCCTTACGTCAAGGTGTTCGAGGAGGAGCGTGAGCTGACGGTCGTGCTCCTTGTGGATGTCAGCCGCTCCGGACTTTTCGGGACGGCGGTGCAGACCAAACGTGACATGATAGTTGAGATCGCGGCTGTGCTGACGTACAGCGCACTCCTCAACAACGACAAGGTCGGGGTGCTGTTCTTCTCCGACAAGGTGGAGAAGTTCATTCCGCCGCGCAAAGGGCGTACCCACCTGCTCCGCGTGATAAGGGAGATGCTTGAGCTCCAGCCTTCTTCGGACGGGACTGACATCACAGGTGCCCTGCGCTATCTGACCAACGCTCTGAAGAAGAAGTGCACGGCTTTCCTGCTCAGCGATCTCCTTGATGTGGACGGGAATGCGGCGCCGCGGTACGAAGAGGGACTTAAAGTGGTGGCGGGCAGGCACGATCTGAGCGTCATCAAGGTTCACGATCCGAGGGAAAGGACAATCCCGGCCATGGGCCTTGTGCACATAAAGGACAGCGAGACCGGCAGGGCAGCCTGGATCAACACGGACAGCCGCAAGGTCCGGGAAGCCTATTCTTCCTGGTTCTCCTCTCTTGCGCAGAAGGAAAACGCCCTGTTCAACAAATATGGTATTGACAATGTAGATATTGCCACGGACTCCGACTATGTCAAGGGGCTCATGGCATTGTTTTCACGCAGATGAGGTTGTTGACTCTGATATTGGCCGCGATGCTGGATGTGGTCCCCTCCGGGCAGGCTTATCTTAAGCCGTTGGCTCCGAGGGATTCAGTCCTTGTCGCCGACCAACTTGAATACGGGTTCCGGCTTGAGGGAGTCAAGCCGGGGACTTCGCTCGCCCTGCAGGATTTCAGCCGGGCATCGAACGATACGCTCACTCTGGTCCGCAACTGGAAGCTCGACACTCTGGCGAGGTCTTCTTCAGGGATGCAGGTTCAGGGAAGCATCATCATAGCCCCTTTTGAAGAGGGGGAATATACTCTCCCGCAAATCGCGGTGCAACGCATTGACGCCACGGGCAAGGTAGACACGCTTTTGTTTGAAGCCCCGGCTCTGGAGGTCATGACAATGCCGGTGGACACCGCGACTTTTGTGCCGCATGACATAAAGGGACAAATGGGTTATCCATTGACGTTCAAGGAGATAGTCCCGTGGCTTGCCGCTTTCTGGCTTGTCGCCGCTTTGGTGATACTTGTGGTGAGCCTTATCAACGTAAGGCGCAGGCGTTCCTCTGAGGGACCGGCTCACAGTGACGACCCCGCGCATATCGTGGCCCTGCGCCGCCTTGACAAGTTCAGGGGCAACGCTTTCTGGGCGCCGGAGAAGCAGAAGGCTTTCTATTCAGGGATCACGGATGCCCTCAAGGACTATATGGAGGAGAGGTTCGGAGTGGATGCACCGGAGATGACCACCTCCGAACTGTTCGGCGCATTGAAAAAGGAGAAGGACATCACCCCTGAGCTGTATTCGGAGCTGCAGCAGCTTTTCGAGAGGGCGGATTTCGTCAAATTCGCCAAGCTTATAGCCACGGATGAGCAGAATGCCGCAGCGTTGCCTGTGGCCGTGCGTTTCGTCACGTCGACATATCGTACGGAGCCGGAGGAGGGGCGCAAAGAGGATGTACTTTGAGTATCCCTATCTTCTCTGGCTGCTCCTGCTGCCGGTGTTGCTTGTGGCGCGATATGTCTATATCGAACTTAAGGAACTCCGCCCTCACCTGAGGGTGTCCAAGGCTGAGCCGTGGTTGAGTGGCGGCAGGACTGTGCTTTCTCTGGTCAGACATGCGCCTTTTGCGCTTCGGGTAGCTGCATTGTCACTGATAATCGTGGCCATGGCGCGCCCGCGTTCCTCCACTGAGGTTGAGAAGCGTGATACAGAGGGTATTGACATAGTGCTTGCCATGGACGTGTCCACGAGTATGCTTGCGCGGGACTTCACTCCCGACAGGCTTTCTGCGGCCAAGGACATAGCCATAGAGTTCATATCCCAGAGGCCCTCCGACAGGATGGGCATCGTGGTGTTTGCCGGGGAGAGCTATACGCAGTGTCCGCTGACCACGGACCGCGCCACCTTGATCAATCTTATGAAAGAGGTCCAGACCGATCTCATAGAGGACGGCACGGCAATAGGCAACGGGCTTGCCACAGCCGTGGCCAGGATGATGGACTCCGATGCTCCGAGCCGTGTGGTGATACTGCTTACGGACGGTGTCAACAACAGGGGGGAGATCGCTCCGATGACCGCTGCCGAGATAGCCAAGACTTACGGGATACGTGTATACACGATAGGTGTCGGGGCCAATGGCACAGCCCCTTACCCGGTGATGACACCATGGGGTGTGGAGGTGCGCAACATGCCGGTCGAGATAGATGAGGATCTGCTTAAGCAGGTCGCGCAGGCAACGGGAGGCCGCTATTTCAGGGCTACTGACAACACTAAACTTGCAGAAATCTACTCTGAAATCAACAAGATGGAGACGGCCCGCACCACAGTGGACAGTTTTCCCGTCTATAAGGAGCTTTTCGGACGCTATGCCGTAGCCGCCCTTGTGTGCCTTATCCTTGAATTGCTTATAGGACTAATGTTGAGGAGGTTGCCGTAATGCTGTATTTTGCTCAACCTATATATCTATGGCTGCTTCTGCTCGTGCCGCTCTTCCCTCTGGGCTATGCTCTCGTGAGGTTTTTCCGGCGCCGCAGACTGCGTGCTTTCGGGCAGGAGGCCCTTGTCAGGGAGCTGATGCCGTCGTGGTCTCCGTCCAAGGGATGGTGGCGCATGGTGCTTTTCTCCCTCGCATTCGCCAGTTTCAGCATAGGGCTTTCGCGTCCTCTGCTGGGTGCGAAACTGGTGGAGAGGGAGACGAAGGGTGCCGAAATAGTGATATGTCTTGACGTGTCCAATTCCATGCTTGCACAAGATTATTCTCCAGACAGGCTGTCGCGTGCCAAACTCGCGATCTCGAAGCTTGTGGACCGTCTTCAGGGGGACAGGATAGGGCTGGTGATCTTTGCGGGAACCTCGTTCGTGCAGTTGCCTGTCACTACGGATTACGTGTCGGCAAAGATGTTTCTGGGCTCCATAGACACTCATTCGGTGCCGGTGCAGGGTACAGCCATCGGAGATGCCATACGCACGGCAGCCAAGAGTTTCAGTGCGCAGAGCGAGAGAAGCCGGGCCATAATAGTGATCACGGACGGAGAAAATCATGAGGACGATGCCGTGGCGGCTGCACGGGAAGCAAATGAGACCGGGATAAAGGTCTACACCATAGGCGTAGGCACTCCGGACGGGCAGCCTCTCAAGATCGACGGAGAGCTCCTCAAGGACAAGGACGGGCAGATTGTCGTGTCGCGGCTCGACGAACCGGAGCTCAAGAAGATTGCGGCTGCCGGGGGCGGGGCCTATGTGCGTGCCGGCAATGAGGAGTTCGGTCTCAATCCGGTAATTGAAGATATCAACAAGCTCGAAGACGAGAGGTTCAATTCTGTCGTGTTCGAGGAATATGACGAGCAGTATATGTATTTTTTCGCTGCGGCTCTCCTGCTGTTTATGCTGGAGATGCTCGTGGGCGAGAGAAGGCCAAAAAGGAGGTTGTTCTGATGAATGGACGATTGAAGAAGTTTTTCATGGTGCTTTCCTTACTGTCTCTTGCCTTTGCAGCGGCGGGGCAGGCTGACAGGCATGATGTCAGGGCCGGCAACCGCAAGTTCCGCAAGGGGGAGTTCAAGCAGGCTGAGATCGACTACCGCAAGGCTGTCCTCAAGGATTCCACTTCCATGAAGGCGCAGTACAACCTGGCATCATCCCTGTATCGTCAGGAAGATTATGACGGAGCTGGGAAAGCTCTGGCGTCAATCTCTGCGGAGGGCGCACCGGCGAGCGTGTATTTCAATTCCGGGGACGTGGCTCTTAATAAAAAGGACTACGCGGCAGCAGTGAAGTCTTTCAGGGAAGCCCTGTTGCTCGATCCCGATGACATGGATGCCAAGGAAAATTACATCTATGCCAAGAAGATGCTCCAGAACCAGCAGAACCAGCAGAACCAGCAGGGCGGAGACCAGAACCAGGACAAGGATCAGGATAAAAACCAGAACCAGGATCAGAACGGCAATAAGGACAATAATGGGAAACAGGAACAGCCCGGGCAGGACAACGGCGGGCAGCAGCCTCAGGAGGGCATCTCGCCTCAGCAGGCCCAGCAGATGCTGAAGGCCGTTCAGGCCAAGGAGGATGAGACCCGGAGCAAGGTGGAGAAAGAGAAGGCGGCCCTGTTGCAGTCAAGACAAAAGGAGAAGAATTGGTGATGATGAGAAATTTGATTTCAGTGGTGGCGGCTCTGCTGTCGGCAGTTCTGGCCGCAGCCCAGCCGACAATAAAGGTGCAGGCCCCGAATATCGTCGGGGTCAATGAGCAGTTCAATGTGACTTTCGTGATTTCCGGTGAGGACTCTCCATCGGATTTCGAATGGAGTGCCGGAGATGATTTCCAGCTCGTATGGGGGCCGCAGAAAGGCCGCTCTTCGTCAGTGTCCATAGTAAACGGACACAAGAGCAAGACATCCCAGACCACTTACACATATATCCTCATGCCGAAAAAGACCGGACATTTCCGTCTTCAGGCGGCGCAGGTCAAGGTCAAAGGAAAGAACTACAATTCAGACATGCCGGAGGTCGAGGTGGTATCCGACGGGGCCAGGCCGCAAGGCAGCGGCTCCGCATCTTCCGGCGGACAGGATGGCGGCGCGGTGCAGTCCTCCGGCAGTGTCAGCCCTGACGACATGTTCCTCCGGCTGACGCTCAGCAAGCGCAGGCTCATGGTGGGAGAACCTGTGACAGCCACTTTGAAACTCTATCAGAGAGTGAACATTACGGGATTCGAGAATGCCAAGTTCCCTGATTTCAACGGGTTCTGGAGTCAGGAGGTGCAGGCCCCATCCAACATCGAGTTCAAACGCGAAAGTCTCGACGACAAGATTTACAATTCAGCGGTGCTCCGCAGCTGGACACTCATTCCGCAGAAAGCCGGTGAAATAAGGATCTCCCCGGCGGAGCTTGTCTGCCTTGTCAATGTGAGGACGCAGAAGCAGTCCACGGGGAGCATATTCGATGATTTCTTCATGGATGACTATCAGACGATCCGCAAGAGGGTGACGACCGACCCGCTGACCGTGACGGTCAGCGCGCTCCCGGCGGGAGCGCCCGCCACCTTCGGCGGCGGGGTCGGTCAGTTCACCATCTCCGCGTCCCTCTCCCGCGATTCTCTGAAGACCCATGATGCCGCGTCGCTTGTCATCACTGTCAGGGGCAAAGGCAATGTCGCCCTTCTGGAAGCTCCGAAGGTAAGTTTCCCCCCGGATTTCGAAGTCTATGACGTGAAGACGTCCGATGTGCAGGGAGGAAAGCAGTTCGAGTATCCTTTCATCCCGCGCAGCCACGGAGACTTCACGATTGCTCCGGTGGAGTACAGTTACTATGACATGTCTTCCGGTAAATATGTGACCCTCAAGACACCGGCCCTGCCTGTAAAGGTCGCGAAGGGCAGTGCCCAGACATCCTCAGGGGAGTCTTCCGGACAGATCGTGCGTGCGCCTTCTGGAAAGGATGTCCGCAATATCGGCAGCGATATACGCTATATATCCACACATCGTCCGTCTTTGCGCCGGGCCGGGACATTCTTTGTCGGATCCGGGGCGTTTTTCATAATTCTCGCTTTGCTTGCTCTTGCATCTGCGGCCACCTATTTCCTTCTTCTCCGCTCCGCTGCCCTCAAGGCCGATGTGGCGGGATCCAAGAACCGGGCGGCCAACAAGATGGCCAGAAAGCGCCTCGCGCTCAGTGAGGATTTCCTTAAAAAGAACCTCTACACGGCATTTTACGAGGAGCTGCACAAGGCGCTTTTCGGCTATGTCTCAGACAAACTCAATATGGACATCTCCGACATGAGAAAGGAGAACATCTCCGCAAAACTGGTTGAGAGCGGAGTGTCCGAAGAGCTTGCCGCTGATTATGTGTCTCTGCTCGATGCATGTGAATATGCCCGTTATGCTCCTGCTGACCAGGTCCAGGAGGTGCAGTCGCAGTATGACAAGGCGGTGAGGGTGATATCAGAAATAGATGGTTGTATGAACAGAAGCAAGCATAGGGGCCGCAATGCGGCTGGTGCGGCGGTCGTCGCTGCACTTCTCACCGTTCTGCCTGCCGGCTCTGCGGGCGCAGTGCCTGACAAGGCTGAGGCCGATTCATTGTGGACAGCAGGAGCTGCGGCTTATGACAAGGAAGACTGGTCTGGTGCTGAAAGAGCCTGGAACGGAATCCTTGAGATGGGACTTGAGTCTCCTGAACTTTATTTCAACCTCGGCAACGCCTGCTACAGGGAGGATGACCTTGCGCACGCGATACTCAATTATGAGCGGGCCCTCCGTCTTGACCCGTCCGATGCCGATGCGAGATACAACCTTGAGTTTGTCCGTTCATTGCTTCAAGACAAGATTGAGAGTGTCCCCGAGTTTTTCTTGAGCGTGTGGATGAGAAATCTCAGCCGGCTCATGCCTTCGGATGTGTGGGCCGGGATAGGGATCGGACTTTTCGCCTTGGCTCTTGCCCTCGCCTTGCTCTTCCTGCTTGGGCACAGCAGGGCGGCCCGCATGTCAGGCTTTGTCTGCGCTGTCGTGTCTCTGCTTCTTTGCATATTTTCAATATCGATGGCTGCCGGTCAGCGCAGGGACTACTTCCGTGAGGACGGCGCCATAGTGGTGCGTGCCGTGAGCCCGGTAAAGAGTTCCCCGTCATCGGATTCTTCCAAGGATCTGTTCATCCTCCACGAGGGGACCAAGGTCAAGGTCCTTGATTCTGTCGGAGGCTGGCGCAATGTCGAACTCCCTGATGGCCGTCAGGGCTGGATAGCCGCTTCAGACGTGGAGTTGATCTGAAGCGGTTCCGAAGCCTTGCTGTTGGCCCTGTAGTGCGGAGCATAGAGGGATTCGATCTCCACTGACGGAGTCTGGAATGTGCCTTCCTGTGTCACGAAGAAGTCTTCAGTGACGCTTGTCTTCTCTTCCGGATAACTGTCGAACCAGTATTCCGTCCTGTCGGCGAGCACGCTGCGGTAGCCTTGCGGGATGAAGTTGACCCATCCCTCGATGCTCAGAGGCCGTGCCGCCCAACCGTAGTGTCCGGATTTCTGCTCTACCGGCCGGAATGCAGCGCATCTCGGAGCTGTCAGCTTGACGAAGCTGCGGTTCTCTTCATTCCATATATTATAGGTGACGCTGATCTTGTCTCCGATATGCAGAATGTCGCCTTCCTTGAGGAGCTTGCCGTCGCGGCGGTATTCTCTGCTGACAGTGAATCCGTTGCCTGTGGCCTTGACTTTGGCGAAAGGTCGGCTGATGCTGAGATTCAAGGCTATGACTTTGGTCTGGAGTGTTTGTCCGCTTCCTTTGAGCACGGACGCGAGCGCTTCAATGTATGCCGGGTCGTTATCCCATTGCTGTGTCTCTTTCTGCACCATGATCCATAGTCTGATGCCCTCGGCTATGCTGTCCTGTCCGCATTCTGTGAGAAGGTCGCATAGCAGTGAGTGGGCGTAGAGTTCGCTCTCGAGCAGACCCCGCCACGGCATCACGGCATTAGGATAATACATCCCTCCGCTCTTGTGAGGCTGGGCGTATTCTGTAAGGGAAATGATGTCTTTTTCCAGAGACTTGCGCAGTCTGAGGGAGGTGAAGGCCTTGACTCCGAAGAAATCTGCAAGGCTCTCTCCGCCATCCCTGTCAAGCAGGGCTTTCAAAGTCTTGATTCTGCGTGCTTTGGACAGGATGAGTCCGTTCAGGCCGCGCTCTCCGGAAGGGACAAGATAGTCTTTGGCCGCCTTGCGGAATTCTTTCAAGTCCGTCGCTCCGTCCGTATCCGGTTTCACCTCGGGGAAGAGCGACCTTACATACAGGTATTGTTCTAGACTCAGACCTCCGCACCACAGCGGCCGGAAATTGTCTGTGAGGTACGACCTGTCGAGAAACCTGACCGCTCCCGACAGGGTCTGCCTCAACTCTTCCGGACATGCGTCTCCCATCCCGGAGAGCCTTTCGAGCAGGGTGGCGGTGACCACAGGAGATGAATTCATCCCCTTGAACCAGCCGAAGCCACCGTCAGGATTGCGCGCCGCGAGGATCTTGCCGGCAATTTCTTCTCTCGCGCTGTCCTCCAGACGGATCGTGTCCGGGAGTTTTGTCAGCAGATGGTCGGCATACAGGGCTTCGCTCAGGCTCAGGACATCATCAGATGATGGTGCGGCAAGAGCCGGGATGGCATCCCGCAGCATCTGGAGAATGCTGATCTCTGTCAGTGAAGCGGCTGAACCATCAGAGTTGACAAATTCCTTACGGAGAGAACGGATGAGAGAGTCTCTGTCAGCCCCGGCCTTCAGGAGGGCCGAGTGTGTCTCGGTGATGGTCTGCACGGCCGGGTAGACCGGAGTGCTGACGAACACCGCGTCCGAACCCGATCCGGCAGAGTCGGGGGTGAAACTTGCCAGAATCCCCAGATTCTCCAGACCGCGGATGTTGACAGGACACTCGAAGCTGGCGTTTCTTCCTGCCGGAATCTCCAGAGAACCGCTCCGGGAAGCGGTCTCCTTTCCGTTCCTGTAATCCTTGCTGTCAAATAGTTTGATTGAGATCTTTCCCTTGACACATGAATCACTGCTGTTGGATACGCTCACTCTGGCCACATAGCGGTCCCCGTCGTACAGGAAAAGCGGCTCCACAAGGGAGACCTTTACCGGGATGGTCACCGTCATCTCGGCTCGCAGCACGTTGTTGTGCATCTGTCTGTCGTGGGCGAACAGCTGCACATAGTATGTCGAGAGCTTGTCGGAGTTGCGGAAGCTGAACTCAATCTTCCCGTCTTTGTCCGAACGCAGGAACGGCTCCCAGGCCACGGTGTTCGCGAAATTCTCGCGTACTGTGACGGCTTCTCCGTCTGTTGAGGCTGCCTCTTCCGCCAAGTCATCGGCTGCGTTGGTGCTCATGGCCTTGGACATCATCGGGGCTGCCATATCGTAGTTCATTGCCACGCCTCTTCTTCCGTATCCGCGCACCATATACCCGAAACTGTCGCCATAGCTGCCCGGGGTGATCCTGAAAACGACATCCCGCGTATATCCGACGGCAGCTCTTACAGGATTCCACCTGTTTGCGCGCAGCGTCTCTGTGGAGGCATCGAAGATGGTGGCCGCGCACTCCACTCCCGGCAGGGTGGTGATTTCAAATGTGTACTTTGTGCCCGGGGCTGTGGTGTCAAGGAAACGGCTGAAACTCAGAGGGAAACTGTGCTCCCGTTTTTCCTGCCTGATGTCCCGGCTATAACTGTAGCTGGTCTTGTCCTTGAACCACAGCACCTTGATGCTGAGCTCCGAAGGGTACTCTGTCTTTCGTGCAAAATGGATTGTCTTCAGTGAACCTTCCTCTCCTTTGATGCCTTCAAATTTCACTGCCTGTCTGTCGAGAAGTGTGCGGCCGTTGCCATACAGCTCCGCTATAGCCCAGACCGGGCCGCAGGTTGAACCGATCTGCAGATCAAGAGAATCCGTAGACGGCTCCTTGAAGAAGCTGGTGAGCTCATCATGGAGGGCATTGTCGGAGTCCGGGGCATAAAGGATTACGGTGTGGTCGAGATCCTCGACTTTTTTCCCGTTGTCTGAGATCGCGCTGCAGCGTGTGTCGAGGAGATAGAGGCCGGGCTCGTCCAACTTCACATCGACTGCTTGCCCGGCCAGTACGGCCCCAGATGATACGGTCTTGCCGTTCCGGGTCAGTGTGTAGCCGCAATCCATTGACGGATGGGTGATTTCTCCATCCTTGCCGCCACACTTGATGGTGAAACTGAGCTTGTCCGTACTTATTATGCGTCCGTCAGAATTCTGGCCTTTGATTGTGAAACTTCCCTTGGATGTGCCGTTTATGGTTGCAGTGGCATTGAGGGAAGATCTTACGTTGAGGCTGCGGGTGAATTCAAGTGTTTCACCCGTGGCATCGCTGATCTTGACGGTAATGGCATAGTTTGACCATCCCTCGGCGTCGGCTCTGAATTTTATCTCGAATCTTCCGTCCTGGTCAGGGGCTAGCGTGCCTTTTTCGACGATGGAGCCGTAGCGGCTTATGGTATAGCCGGCCTTGACTTCCCCGAGTTTGTGGCCCGAATAGGCTTTGATGTTGCCTTTGATGCTGACCCCGTCTCCCGGCAGGTAGAATCTGCCGTCCTTGTCCCAGTTGAGGGTGAAACTCGGCGTCACGAATTCGTCCACCAGCACGGATGTGCTGCACAGATGTTTTTCGCCCTGGAGTATGGAGACTGAATATAGCCCGCCCCGGGGCCTCTTTTCAAGGATGAATTCCCCGGCGGCGCTGCCGTATTCTCCGGTCACAAGGCTCCGGCGGCTGATTTCCTTGTTTTCGGCGTCGTAGAGGACTGCTGTCAGCTGTATCCCGGCATCGGCGGCTTTGTATTCATGTGCCCCGTTGTACAGGATGGTCTTGAACTGCACCGTTTCATCGGGCCTGAATGCCGAGCGGTCGGTGAGGATTATGCAATGCGTCTCTTCTTCAGTGATTTCGGCCTCGTCATCGAAGTCGCTGTCGAAGATGCTCTCAGCCGTTATCCGGTGTTTGTTGCTTTTGTGCAGGAGGCCATTGCTGTCCCGGTAACTTGCCTGCACGCTGTAGCCTATCCTTTTGTTGCCGATCTTGGCTGAGAGTTCTTTTGGAATGGCGGTGAATCCGTTCTGGCTTATTTCGGCAAGACCTATGGAACTGTCATTCCACAGGAGGGTGAGAGTGTAGTGCTCCAGCGGCTTGCCGCTAATGTAATCAGCCACATAGACCCCGAGCCCGTCCGAATTGTTGCGGCTTGCGATGGACAGGGTATATTTTGTGAACTCGCCGTTGTAACTTGTTTTCCCGGAGTAGCAGCTGATTTCATAATCCCCGTCATCCATCCCCGGAAGCGCCACCCGGACCGTGTCGAAGACATGGAAACTCTGTACCGGATTGTCTATACGGGTCTTGAACACTATCTTCTTGCCGTTGCTGATCTTCAGTGTCGCGCTGCTCAGGTTGCTGAGCGTGATTATGGCTTCTCCATCCTCTATTGACGAACTTATTTCTTTGGCTGTCAAGTTCTTCATGATGGTGTCCGGCCAAAGGCAGCAGCTGGCGAGCAGTTTGTCCGTACCCTTCAGGGATGTGGCTTTTCTGCTTGTCTCCCGACAGTCGTCATACAGCCGGCAGAAATCTTCAGATTTGCCCGTGCCCTCGTCTTCCATCTTTCTGAACCGCCTGTAGAGCAGCCAGCTTTCCGCCATGATTCCCACGGCATTGCCATCGTGCTCTGAGGCCAGGGCCCGCATCTGATCTTCTTCCTCCCGCGATTCCAGTTCCGTATAGCGGGCAAGGGCTCCCAGCGGATATGTGCCGCCATAAGTCTCATGCATGAGCGCCGAGACTGCCGAGTTGTCCACGTTCCGGGAGAAAAGGCGCCATAGCGCATAGTCATAGTCACTGGACAGAAGCTGCGCAAGCACATCCCCATAAGTGTACTGGAGGATAAGAGGGTCGTGTGACCAGAACTCCGGGTTTGAGGAAGATTTGAGCTTGGCCTCGTTTGCTCTGATGTAAGAAATGAGGCTGTCGGCCTGATCGTAGCGGCCGTCATATATTATGGCTACCGGTTCTCCGAACCTGTCAAGATCCCGGTCCATCTGCTCCTTGAGCTCTTCACGCAATTTCCAGTTGCTCTGCGCGCGTACTTGCACGTCTTTTTTGCAGGCATCGTAGTAGTCCCAGACGAGGTGTTCCGCCTCCGCCCGGGTTTTGATCTTTACGAGGATTTCCGCCTGCTTCTGGGGTCTGTCGGCATTCACCGCGATGCGGTATTCGTTCCAGAGAGAAGTCAGCTTGTGATCGTCCATGTCCCTGGCTCCGGTGGTCATGATTGTTGTCATAGCAAGTAAGAGGGTGTAGATTATGTGTTTCATTTTGTTCCTTTTTCCAGATATGAGATGCATTCGGAGACTACAAAGTTGCTCCCGCCCACGTAGACTAGGCTGCCTGGAACTTTCCCGGCATCCCGTATTGCAGCCGCGACGCCTTCCGCCACGCTGCTGAATGTCTGCCTGTCAAGCCCTTCCGTCATTCGGTACAGCTCCTCCACCGGAAGTGAACGGCTGATTGCGGGGGCGACGAGATAATATTTGGCCTGCCCCGGCATAAGCGGGCGGATTGCACGGAGATCCTTGTCTGCCATTATCCCGTATACTATGAAAAGAGGCCGTCCGCTCTCTGAGAGGCGGCTGAAGTTGATGCGCAGCGCATCCGGGTTGTGTCCGATGTCGCAGATTGTCTCCGGGGCGTCGCAGAGCTTCTCCCAGCGGCCGCGGAAACCGGTGATCTTTCCGCTCTGCGAGATGGCCGCCTTATCCGCCTCAACCCCCAGTATCTCAAGGGCCGCGAGTACGGTGTGCAGGTTCTGCTCCTGATACGGGCCGTGCAGGTCAAGTCCGAAATCCTCTTCGGGGAAGTCGTCCGCAAAGAACAGCGGGCAGTGTACCTCGGCGGCTTTCGCCTCGAACACCGGGGCGGTCTCCCTGTCGCGTAAGGCGACAAGCGCAGGGACTCCGCTCTTGAAGATCCCCGCTTTCTCGGCGGCTATCTTGGCGCGGGTGTCTCCGAGCATCGCGCAATGGTCAAGGCCTATGCTGGTGATGATGCTGAGTTCCGGGATGATTATGTTTGTGCTGTCCAGCCTGCCGCCAAGACCGGTCTCGATCACGGCGATGTCCACTTCTTCATGTGCGAACCAGCTGAAGGCCATCCCGGTCGTGATTTCGAAAAATGACAGGCCGTCCACCGGCGCGCTCTGGAGGAAGTACCATACATATTGCCCGCTCACCATCGACCAGCTGCCGTCCTGAATGATCTTCATCCTCTCCCTGAAATCGATCAGGTGCGGAGAGGTGTACAGCCCGACCTTGAGCCCTGATGCCGCGAGCGAGGCTGCGAGCATGGAGCTCACGGAACCTTTGCCGTTGGTGCCTGCCACGTGTATGGACGGGTACTTCCGCCACGGCTGCCCAAGTGCGCTGTCGAATCTTTCCATACCTGTCAAGCCGGGCTTATAGGCTCCAGGGGTGAACCCGTCCTTCTGTACGGAAGGGTGTTTTTCGAAAAGCTCCATTATGAGCCTGTCATATTTTGTCTTATCGTATTCCATGATTTTCTTGTTTTACCAAAATTAACTAAATTTACGCACTAATACTAATCTGAACTGGCAATGTCGAAATCGGTTGAGGCTTTGTATTCTCAATATGTCATCGATGGAGTGAAGCAGGAATGTACACCTTCCCAGCTGCTCCGGCCTGTCTGTGCAAGTGTCCTGCCGCCGGATTCCGGCTCCGTTCACCCGTGCATAATCGATGAGACCATAGATCCTGCTGTGGGCGTCTTCGACCTTGACGCTGCGGACATCCAGGAGTGCCTCGGACTTGTGAAGCGGACGGCCCGCAGTATCCCGGAGGCGTATATGGACTCGTATACCCGTTTCAGGTTGGCTCTTTCTCTTAATGACGCTCTTTGGCGCAAAGGCCATTTCCGCCTTGGAGACCTCCAGCCCGCCGTGTCCTGGAAGTGGGCAGACGACCGCGTGGGCCGGATGGCTTCTTTCTATGCTTCCGTGCGGGCTGCCGCCGATTATGCCGATGCTTTGGGAATAAGTTTTTCCGGAGTCTCTCTGCGGCAAGGACATACATGCGAACTGTCATTCCGTGTGGGGGTAGACGGCCCGATTCCCGATGAAGATTTTTTCATACAGGAGCCGTTCCGCACAGAGAACCCCAGGCTCTCAACGGCCCGTGCATGCGGCCGGACTTTTGTTCCGGATCCGGAGAGCTGGGTGATATATATACCCTTTGACACTGCTGATTTCCGGCTTGGAGGGTCTCTGCTTTCGCAGGCCGCAGGCATCGGAGGAGCTCCCGCTGACATCAGCGATGCGGACTGCTTTATTGACTGCTTTGAAGTCGTGCGTGAGTTTGTCGAGGACGGCCTGCTTCTGAGCGGCGCTTCTGTGGGAGACGGGGGCCTGATGGCCACTCTCGACAAGATGGCGGAGGGCAGCTGCGGGCTTGAGGCTGACATCTCGGCGGTGATGCACTCCTATCAGGAAAAACATGCCGTGAGGGTGCTTTTCTCCGAGGTGCCGGGCGTGGTGGTGCAGATACGGGATTCGGATTTCGACTATCTTGATGCCGAACTGCTGCTTCAGGATGTGGCTTATTTCCCGTTGGGCCACCCTTCCCCCAAGACCCGCGGAGTTGAGGTGAAGCACTCCGAAAAATCGGGAATACAGACAATTTTGGAATCCCTGATGCGCAACGCGGAAGGGGAAGACTAAAACATAATAACACTATGGGCAAACCGAAAATATTCGTTCTGGATACCAATGTCATCCTGCACGACTATCGTGCTCTGAAGCATTTCCAGGACAACAACATCGTCATCCCGGTCGCTGTGGTCGAGGAACTTGACAAGTTCAAGAAGGGCAACGATGCCCTGGCCTACAACGCCCGCGGCTTCATGCGTGAAATCGACCGTATCACCGAAGGCAAGAGTTTCGGGCGCGAGGGTCTGCCTGTCGGAAAGGGGCTCGGCCTTGTCAAGGTGGAGCCTAATCACCCGTTCAGCGAAGAGTATTCTCAGATGTTTGTGGACGATATTCCCGACCACAGGATATTGGCTACAGCCATGTGGGTGCGTGATCATCATCCCGGGACCTTTGTAGCCCTTGTCACCAAGGATGTCAATCTCCGTCTCAAGGCCAAGGCCGCAGGCATGGAGGTCCAGGACTATCTGACCGACAAGGTCGAGGAGCAGCGGGTGGAAAACTCCCTCAAGGAAGTCCAGACCAGGACCCTCCCAGCCGGGCTGATGCAGGAGTTGTGCTACGGCCAGCAGACCTCACTTCCGCGCGAAGCGGTGCAGAAAAGCGAACCGGCCCCCAACCAATTATACAAGTTTACCTGGGAAAACGGTGCCGGTGAACCTGTGTGCGCCAGATATGATGCCGGGAGCGGCAGGGTGCTGCTGATAAAGAGCCGTCAGGCATACGGCATACGTCCGCGCAACGACGAGCAGATGATGGCTCTGGACGCCCTGCTCAACCGGAAGGTGGAGCTTGTCTCCCTTACGGGAGGGGCCGGTACCGGCAAGACTCTGCTTGCCCTGGCGGCCGCGCTCGAGCAAGAGCGGGACTACGAGCAGATCATCCTTTCGCGTCCGGCCGTGGTGCTCGGAAACCAGGAACTCGGGTTCCTTCCTGGAGATCAGAAGGCCAAGATGACCCCGTTCCTCCAGCCCCTTATGGACAATCTCAACGTCATCAAGGCCCAGTTCCGTCCCTCATCCAGAGAGGCTCTCCGCATCGAAAGCATGCTCAGTCAGGACAAACTCATCATCGAGCCTCTCGCATACATCAGGGGCCGCAGCCTGGGCAAGTGCTACTTCATCATTGACGAAGCCCAGAACCTCACCCCGCACGAGATCAAGACCATCATCACCAGGGCCGGGGAGGGGACGAAGATGGTGTTCACCGGAGACATCTTCCAGATCGACCAGCCATATCTGGACCAGTGGTCCAACGGACTGACGCATCTCGGCGAGAAGATGGCGGGGCAGCGTATATTCCAGCACGTCTTCCTGCGCAAGGGGGAGAGGAGCAAGCTGTCGGAACTCGCGGCAAAATTGCTGTAGTCGGGAATTTGTGATAAATTTGCATGGTCAATTGAAAACAGTTTTTTTAGGAATTATAAAGTATGTTTGAAACGAAGAAAAGAGTCTATTGCTTCGGCGGCAAGACCGCTGAGGGTGACGGCTCGATGCGTGAGCTCCTTGGAGGAAAGGGAGCCAACCTGGCCGAGATGAGCAAGCTCGGCATGCCGGTTCCGGCAGGATTCACCATCACAACCGAATGCTGCGCAGAGTATTATGAACTGGGCGGAGGCTACACCGAAGACCTCAAGATGGAGGTCAGGGCAGCCCTGAATGCAACCGAGAAACTTATGGGAAAGAAATTCGGCGACCCGAAAGACCCGCTCCTCGTGAGCTGCCGCTCGGGTGCCAGGAGCTCCATGCCGGGTATGATGGACACGATCCTCAATATCGGCCTGTGCTCCGAGACCATCCCGGGTATGATTGCAAAGACGGGCAATCCGCGCTTTGTCTATGACGCCTACAGGCGTCTCATAATGATGTATTCTGATGTCGTGATGGAGAAGGCCGAAGGAATCGAGCCTGCCGACGGACAGGGCATACGCCAGCAGCTCGACAGGATGATGGCCGAACTCAAGGAAGCCAAAGGCTACACTTCCGATACGGAGATCACAGCCGATGAACTCAAAGAACTCTGCGAGAAATTCAAAGTGAAAGTCAAAGAGGTGCTTGGAGTCGAGTTCCCCGACAGTGCCAAGGCGCAGCTCTGGGGCTCCATCGGAGGCGTGTTCAAGTCATGGAACGGCAAGAGGGCCATCGCTTACCGCCGGATCGAGAAGATCCCTGATGACTGGGGCACCGCTGTGAACGTGCAGTCCATGGTCTTCGGCAACATGGGAGACACTTCAGCCACTGGAGTCGCATTCTCCCGCAACCCTGCCACAGGTGACAACAGGTTCTATGGAGAATGGCTAATCAATGCTCAGGGTGAGGATGTGGTGGCCGGTATCCGCACCCCGAACCCGCTCAACGAAGCCACCAAGAACGAGCACAACAAAAATCTCCCTTCTCTCGAGAAGGCCATGCCTGAGGTTTACGCCGAACTTGACGCTATTCGCAAGAAACTTGAGATGCACTTCCACGACATGCAGGACATCGAGTTCACCATCCAGGAAGGCAAACTGTGGATGCTCCAGTGCCGTATCGGCAAGCGCACGGGCATTGCCGCCCTCCAGATGGCTATGGATATGCTCTCCGAGGGCATGATTGATGAGAAGACCGCCGTGATGAGAGTCTCTCCAGCCCAGCTCGACGAGATTCTCCACCCTGTTCTCAACGCAGCATCAGAGAAGGCCGCCAAGATGGTGGCCCGCGGACTCCCCGCTTCTCCAGGTGGAGCGGTCGGCACACTCGTGTTCACTTCCGAAGCGGCCATGAAGGCAGCCGAGGCTGGCAAGAAGGTGATTCTTGTCCGCGAGGAGACTTCTCCGGAGGACATCCAGGGCATGCGTGCATCTGCCGGTATCCTTACCGCCCGTGGAGGAATGACCTCTCACGCCGCCCTCGTGGCGCGCGGCTGGGGCAAGTGCTGCATAGTAGGCTGCGAGTCCATGATCATCGACCTTGACAAGAAGACTGTCAAGTTCGGCCAGGATTCCAAGACATACAAAGAAGGTGACTGGTTCTCCCTCAACGGTTCCAAGGGAGTCGTGTATGCTTCCAAGGTTGATACGATGGATGCGAGCGAGAATCCTGTGTTCCTCAAGTTCATGAACATTGTCGACAAGTACCGCCGTCTCGGGGTACGTGCCAATGCCGACACTCCTGAGGATGCCCATAAGGCCATGATGTTCGGTGCAGAAGGTATTGGACTGTTCCGTATCGAACACATGTTCTATGGCAAAAATTCCGAGACACCTCTTGCCAAGCTGCGCAAGATGATCCTCTGCAACACCGACGCAGAGCGCAAGGAGGCACTCGAAGAGCTCGAACCGTTCATCAAGGCTTCTGTCAAGAGCACTCTCCGTGTCATGGACGGCAAACCGGTGGTGTTCCGCCTGCTGGATCCGCCTCTGCATGAGTTCGTGCCTAAGACGGAGGAGAAGGAGAAGGAGATAGCCAAGGAACTCGGCATCAGTGTCTCCGAAGTCATAAAGAGGGGAGAGAGCCTCCACGAGGTCAACCCTATGATGGGACTTCGCGGTGTGCGTCTGCATGTGACCTATCCGCTCATCGCCGAGACCCAGTACAGAGCTATTTTCACTGCTGTCGCTGAACTTCAGAAGGAGGGTTATCACCCGCAGCCGGAGATTATGATCCCTGTGACCGTTTCCGCCCGTGAGCTCAGTTTCCAGAAGGCTATCTGCGACCGTGTCAAGGCTGAGGTTGAGGTTCATTGCGAACAGACCATCAACTACCACTTCGGCACCATGATCGAGATTCCGCGTGCGGCCCTGACCGGTGAGAGGATGGCCCGTACCGCTGAGTTCTTCTCATTCGGAACCAACGACCTTACCCAGATGACATTCGGCTTCTCACGCGATGATGTCGGTACCTTCATGGGCAACTATCTCGGGCACAAGATTCTCGATGCTGATCCGTTCCAGACCATCGACACCAAGGGTGTAGGCAAACTCGTCGAGTATGGTGTGCAGTCAGGACGTGCGAGACGTGCCGATCTCAAGTGCGGTGTCTGCGGTGAGCATGGTGGGGATCCTGACTCCATCAAGTTCTTCAGCAAGATAGGCATCGACTACGTGAGCTGCTCTCCGTTCCGTGTGCCTATCGCACGCCTCGCAGCGGCGCAGGCCGCCATCGCGCAGAGCTAGCGAGTGATTTCAATATAATGCAGAGAGGATGGCCTTTTGACGGGCCATCCTCTCTGTTTCTTATGTTTATGCGGTGATTGTCAGTCTTTCATCGCATTTACGAGAAGTTTTTCCAGATCTTTCCGGAGCAGTTTGCCTTCGATGGAGATGAAGACGCATTCATCCGGTTCTGTGGCGGTCATCACGAAACTGGTTATAAACTCCCCCTCAGGGACGATGTATATGCGGACGCGTTCACCGTCATCCTTTGCTTCCATGAGGAGTTCATACTTGCCTTTGCTTATCATCTTCTGTGCATCTGCTGCAAGGGCTTCGTTGATTTTAGGATTTTCGCTGTCGATCAGATACATCCCCGACATTTCCTTGATATAAGGAGAGAGGTTTATGTCCCCGTCAGGCATGTCTATTTCCGGGATGCTCCCCATGAGCCTGAACATTGAAGGGGAGATATACACCGCGCTGACGTTTTTCTCGTCTGAGTATTTGTTGTAGATTGATTTCCCGTCCTGGGCAAGTGCTGCGATACTGATGAGGAGCAGAGTTGCGATTATGCTTATCTTTTTCATGATGATTTTTTATTTCCTGTTGATGTTTTCCATTATTTGAGATGCCTTGCCGGTCTGGGACAGGGCGGCATCTGTCAGTTCCCTGCCCGTGTTGATTTTGCTTGAAATGTATCCGAAGGTTCTCTCAAGTTCCGCATAAGCAGCTGTGGGGTCGTCGAAGGTATCGGCTGGCATCCGGTTGGCGTTCTGATAGTTGACTCCGACTATCAGGGCTGCGGCTATGGCCGCTGCGGCGGGGGCTAAGGCGAATTTCCAGCTTGGGCTTCTGCGTGTGGATTTTACAGTCTGGGCAGCGGTGAGCGTGTCCTCAATCCGTTTTCCGAGATTCTCCGGCACTTTTACTGAACTGTCAGACAGAATCTTCTCAAATTCTTCCGGGCCAAGTTTTTCTATGTCTTCTATGCGTTTCATATTCTTTCTATGGCTTTTCTGATTTTTCTTCTCGCGTTGCTGAGATGAACCCTCATGCTGAGCTGGCTGAGGCCTGTGCGTTTCTGGATTTCTTCGTAGCTGAGGTCATCAAAGACTTTCAGCTTCAGAACGATACGTTCGCTGTCGCTGAGTGAGGACATCTGCTTTATGGCGGCTTCTATTTTCTGTCGTTCATTCATTCTTTCATCCTGAAGGCTGTCGTCCGCCGCCCTCTGAGGTATCTTCTCCTCTCCATCCGGACGGTATCTGCGGAGTCGGTCGATGCAGATGTTGCGCAACAGGCTGATGCAGTATGCTTTTGGAGCCCGTATCGTGTCGAGAGCATCCCTCGCGTCCCAGAGTTTCAAGTAGAGATCCTGCACTGCGTCTTCCGCATCGGGACAGGATTCCAGGATATAGAAAGCCACCCTGTAGAGGTCGTCCCTGAGCGGCAGGTAGTCCTGTGTGAATTTTTCCGAGGTCATTCTGCGGTGGCGACAATCTGTCCGACCTTGTCCATGTCGATTGTGCCGTACAGGCAGAGCAGGGTTCCGTCATCCGGAGAGAACAGCACAAGATCCTTGACTTTGCTTCCGTCACCGGTGACGTATCCGTAGATATAAACCGAATCCTCGTCATCTTTGGCGGACATCAGCAACTCCACCCCCTCAAGCAGCTTGTTCATCCTGCGGTTGAACTTCTCCTTGACTTTGAGACTGCAATCTTCATAATCAACTATTGTCATCCCGTTGATGGATTTCATGGCATCGAAAGCGGCTTTTGTCTGTTCCCTTTCCTGCCTGTCCATGTCATCATCGTAGGCGCTCATTGCTCCCGCCTTCCTTATGATCGATGTCATGAACCGTCCCAGATTGATGCTCTCGAACTCGTCGTAGTGCCTGAAATCATTGACGAGGGCATTTATCTCTTTGCGTGGGACTTTCTTCCCGCTGTCCTGTGCCTGGCAAAGAGCCATACCGGCAGTCAGGATAAGCATTATCAATATCAGTTTCTTTTTCATTTCGTATGTTTTTATTGTCGTTTTCTTGACGCGTCATCTAATAGACGGACAAGCCTCGCGAATGTTAAGGGCAATATACAAAAAAAAGAAGACCAGATTTCCTCTGGCCTTCCTCATCTGTCAAAATGACCTCTAATACTTATTGAGCGGCACACCTGCCGTCATCTGGTTGACGCGGCGTTTGATGCCCTCAAGGGTCTTGGTGTGGGCATCGAGTTCAGCCTGCTGCTCGGCAGTCGGGACTTCGCCTTTCTTCAGGCTGAGTGCACCCACATGTTCCGCGCAGGAGGTGAGAGCCTCATCAATGAGCCCGACGATCTCCACCATATCTTTCTCCACGTATCCTCTTGAGGTGATGGCCGGCGTGCCGACGCGGATGCCGGAGGTCTGGAACGGCGAGCGTGTGTCGAACGGAACCATATTCTTGTTGACGGTGATGCCTGCCCTTTCAAGCTGGGTCTCGGCTATGCGTCCGGTGAGCTGCTCGAACTTGCCCCTCAGGTCAACGAGCATGAGGTGGTTGTCCGTGCCACCGCTGACAATCTTATAGCCGCGCTTGAGGAACTCGTCACACATGGCTTTTGCATTGGCCTGCACCTGCTTCTGGTATTCCTTGAACTCGGGCTGGAGCGCCTCGAAGAACGCCACTGCCTTGGCTGCGATGACATTTTCAAGCGGACCGCCCTGCACTCCCGGAAAAACGGAGGAATCGAGAACCTGACTCATTTTCTTCACAGCTCCTTTAGGGGTCGTACGGCCCTGAGGGTCATCGAAATCCTTGCCGATGAGGATGACTCCTCCACGTGGACCGCGAAGGGTCTTGTGGGTGGTGGAGGTGACGATGTGGGCATATTCGACAGGATTCTTCAGGAGCCCGGCGGCAATGAGCCCGGCGGTGTGGGCCATGTCGATCCAGAGGATTGCCCCGACCTTGTCCGCGATTTCCCTCATTCTGGCGTAGTCCCACTCTCTTGAGTAGGCTGAAGCACCGCCGATGATGAGCTTCGGCCTGCATTCGAGCGCGGTCTGTTCCATCTTGTCATAATCGATGAGTCCAGTCTGCGGGTCAAGTCCGTATGCTACGGCATGATAAAGGATGCCAGAGGCGTTGACTGGAGAGCCGTGGGTCAGATGCCCTCCCTGGCTGAGGTCCAGCCCCATGAAGGTGTCTCCCGGGTGGAGGATTGCCATTATCACTGCCATGTTGGCTTGGGCGCCGGAGTGCGGCTGCACATTTGCCCATTCGGCATTGTACAGGGTCTTGAGGCGGTCGATTGCAAGCTGCTCGATCTGATCCACCACTTCGCAGCCGCCGTAGTAGCGCTTGCCCGGATAGCCTTCCGCGTATTTGTTGGTGCAGATGGAGCCGAGCGCTTTGAGCACCTCATCGGTGACATAGTTTTCTGAGGCGATGAGCTCAAGCCCTGATTCCTGACGTTCCCTCTCCTTTTTGATAAGGTCGATTATTTGGATGTCCTGTTTCATATTTTAGTGTTTGAACGGGAGCAAATATAATGATTATTTCAGTACCTTTGCCGCGTGTCAGACAGGAAACTCAAGAATATCGAGCTCGGCCGGGTCAAGCCGGAGCAATACAGATCTCTTCCCCCGTCCGGAGCGGTCGTGGTCCTTGACAACATACGCAGCGCGCACAACGTTGGCAGCGCATTCCGAAGCAGTGATGCTTTCAAGGTGGACAGGGTCATTCTTTGCGGCATCTGCGCGTGCCCGCCATCCGCCGAGATACACAAATCAGCCCTCGGGGCGGAGAACAGCCTCCCGTGGGAGCATTTCGATGACACCATGCAAGCGATCGGACGGCTCAAGGAGGAAGGCTATATAATTATAAGTATAGAGCAGACCGAAAAGGCCGTCTCTCTGCAGGACTTCTGTCCTGAGAAGGGCGGGAGGTATGCTTTTGTCTTTGGCAACGAAGTGGATGGCGTGCGTCAGGATGTCGTTGACGCGTCAGATTTTTCGCTTGAGATTCCGCAGTTCGGCTCAAAGCATTCTTTGAATGTCTCTGTCTCTGTCGGAATAGTTCTCTGGCAGTTCCGCTCACGTCTTATCTGAACAGTCTGTCCCGCTTTGACAAAATGTCACTGGCACGGACATTGATTCTTACCGGCCGTCCGGCTGGTTGCCGGATAGACAAAGAATAAAATTTAAAACTATAACATCATGATCAAACCATTAGCAGACAGAGTCCTGATCGAGCCTAAAGAGGCCGAGACCAAGACAGCGGCCGGTATCTATATCCCAGATACTGCCAAAGAGAAACCACAGCAGGGTACGGTTATAGCAGCCGGGCCGGGCAAGAAGGACGAGCCGATGGAAGTCAAGGCCGGGGATCAGGTGATCTATGGCAAATATGCCGGCACCGAGGTGACTTTCGAGGACAAGAAGTATCTTATCGTTAAGCAGTCCGATATTCTCGCTGTTCTGTAACATAAAAATTGAATCATTATGGCAAAAGAAATAAAATTTGATGTTGATGTCCGTTCCAAGATGAAGGTCGGTGCGGACTCACTTGCAAACGCAGTCAAGGTCACTCTTGGACCTAAAGGCCGCAATGTTGTGATTGACAAAAAATTCGGTGCTCCTCAGATCACCAAGGACGGTGTGACCGTAGCCAAAGAGGTAGAACTTGAGGACCGCTTCGAGAATATGGGCGCACAGATGGTCAAGGAAGTCGCTTCCAAGACGAACGAGCAGGCCGGTGACGGTACGACTACCGCGACTGTTCTCGCTCAGGCCATCATCAACGTGGGCATCAAGAACGTCACCGCAGGTGCCAATCCTATGGATCTCAAGCGCGGTATCGACAAGGCCGTCGCCGTCGTGGTAGATGATCTCAAGAAGCGCAGCCAGACGGTGGGTACTGACTACTCCAAGATTGAGCAGGTCGGTACAGTGTCTGCCAACAACGACGTTCACATCGGCAAACTCATCGCTGATGCCATGTCAAAGGTAGGCAAGGATGGAGTCATCACCGTTGAAGAGGCCAAGGGCACCGAGACTGAAGTTAAGGTCGTTGAGGGTATGCAGTTCGACCGCGGTTATATCTCACCTTACTTCATGACCAACTCCGACAAGATGGAGGCTGATCTCACCAATCCGTCCATACTCATCTGCGACAAGAAGATTTCCGCAATGAAGGATCTCCTTCCTATTCTTGAGCCGGTTGCCCGCGAAGGCAGAGAACTGCTCATCATCGCAGAGGATGTTGATGGCGAGGCTCTTACGACTCTTGTAGTAAACAAACTCCGTGGCACGCTCAAGATTGCCGCCGTCAAGGCGCCAGGCTTCGGCGACCGCCGCAAGGAGATGCTTCAGGACATAGCCACCCTTACAGGTGCAGTGGTAGTCTCCGAAGAGAGGGGATTCACCCTTGAGAACACCACTCCTGACATGCTCGGCAAGGCCGAGAAGGTGACGATCACCAAAGAGAACACCACTATCGTGGGCGGTGCCGGTGCCAAGGATGCCATTCAGGAGAGGGTGGAGTCAATCCGCAAGCAGATCGAGGCCAGCACTTCAGACTATGACAAGGAGAAACTCAAAGAGCGTCTCGGCAAACTTTCAGGTGGCGTGGCCGTCCTTTATGTGGGCGCAACCACTGAGGTCGAGATGAAAGAGAAGAAAGACCGTGTCGAGGATGCGCTCAATGCGACCCGCGCCGCAGTCGAGGAAGGTTACCTTCCTGGCGGTGGAGTGTCATACATCCGTGCCGCAGCCGCTCTTGAAGGCCTTAAGGGTGACAACGAAGACGAGACGACTGGTATACACATCGTCGCCAAAGCCATCGAGGAGCCTCTCCGCCAGATAGCAAGCAACGCCGGTGTAGACGGTGCCGTCATCATCCAGAAGATCAAGGAAGGCAAGGACGATTTCGGATACAACGCACGTACTGGTGAGTATGTAAATATGTACGAAGCCGGTGTCATTGACCCTACCAAGGTGTCACGTGTGGCTCTTGAGAACGCGGCTTCTGTAGCCGGCATGTTCCTTACCACTGAGTGCGGCATCGTAGATATTCCGGAACCGGCTCCAGCAGCTCCTGCAATGCCTGCCGGCGGGATGATGTAGAGAAGAACACTTTTATAATGTAGCAGCTCCGGCTGCGGAAATGGCTTTCGGGCCATCTCCGCAGCCGGAATTGCTGTTTTTAAGGGAAGCGGTAAAATTTTTAAAAAAAACTCAAAAAAGATTTGCGGAATCAGAAAAAGTTCCTACCTTTGCAATCCCAAACGAGAGCGAGGGTGTCTCGGGGGTCCGGAAGGGTTTCTGGAGACGAAGAGAAAGATCATTGAAAAGGCTGAAGAAAGACAAGTACAAGCAAGTACCGAGAAAACAATAGAATCGAGAGCGTTGATTT
>ERZ808262.225-NODE-225-length-37536-cov-7.698834_pt1 | contig 37536 bp, 35 predicted proteins | sample MGYA00520895_ERZ808262 | MGnify/ENA primary metagenome ERZ808262 (study PRJEB31516, sample SAMN03275588) | gut metagenome | biome: mammalia-associated habitat; material: feces | host: Papio cynocephalus | place: Kenya | collected 2012-08-02 ... | reverse complement strand
AGTCTGATAAAAAGCTAGCTATTTTAAAAAGCTGAATTTAGTTTAAGAATTTACGCCTTATATCATAAATTACTTATTAAATGTTAATAGATTATTGTTAGAAATAGCTTTACTATTTGCTGGAACTTTGGTATCTGCACTTACTTTTACAGCAACATTATCAGCAGAAGTTTTAAATGCTGAATATAATGCTCCAGAAACAGCTCCAAAAATAGCTAATACCAACACAATACCTAATAATTGACCTTTAATTTCACTCATAAATTTCCTCCTTAAGTGTGATTTATTCCGATAACTGCATATCGCTTAATTTGAACTTTAATTGGAGTAATAGAAAGCATAATGGCATCATATTCTTTAAAAAGAAAATAAGGATATAAATCACCTTCTTTATATTGCTTTGAGCTTTCATCAGCTCTAATTAAGTCCGCATTTAAATTGTTTTTTGCAAATTCTATTATTGTAGAATCAATATCACCATTTTCATCAATTCCATAATCACTTATTTTAAAAGATATTAATTGACTTAATGAATCAAGATTTGAATAATTTACTTGTAACATAACTAAATCAGTTCCAAATAAAAAAGTCATTAAAATAATATAGATAGATAAAATAAAAGCTAGTTTATTACTCATTAGATTAGATCTCCTATCATATTTACAATCCCAAGCATGATAATAATCATTAAAATACCTACACCGATGATACTTAAAGAACAAATTCTATTGAAAGTATTTATTCTTTTCTCTTCTTTAGTTTTTTCAATCCTAGCTTTATAAGTTTCAAAAATGCTTACAAATTGGTTAATATAATTTTCATTATTTCCTTCATTAACCATTTCATAAATTGCTATCATTACTTCTTCTATTTTTTTATCATTAAAATAATTAGCAAAAGTTATGAATGGTTTGATGGTTTTATCGTTATCAATATTATCTAATAATTCTATAAGTTTTATTTTTATAAAAGGTGAAGCATAATTACTTATTTCTTTAATTGACATATAAACATTTCTATAATTTGAAATATAAATTCGAAAATAACTAAATACATTTATAAAATCAAATGTTAAATCATTTTTTCTTTTAACTATTATTCGATTGTATTTTGTTAAATAATAAAAATTAAATAATACCAATATTATTGCAAAATAGAGCAAAAGTCTAATATTTTTTGCAAAAATGAAAATAACAAAACTAAGTATTAAAATAATAATATTTAAAATAATTAAAGTTGAAATTTCTCTTTTATAATTTAGATTACAAGACTCTATCTTTTCTTTTAACTTTGACATTTTTAACCTTCCATTTTTTTGTTACTTCTTCATTTTTTATTTTACTTGTTTCAATAAAATCTAAATTACATCCATGTAATGTAAATATAAGTAAATTTAGATAAAATCCAAGATAAAATATTCCCATTCCATATTTAAAATAATCTAATGATGCTATTTTTAAAAAATAATCAGCTAATGATAATTTCATGATTATTACAATTACAAATATCATAATCCATAAAATAATGAATTCCATGAGTTTTTTGATCAATATATCATTATGTGAATCAAGTTTTTCTTCAATCTTTCTAACATCAAATAAAAGTAATTGAGAAATCTTTAAAACGTCTCCTCCGTTATAGATATATTGATCGATTAAATTTAAAAACACATCATAAATAGATAAGGCAAAATATTTACTTAGATACTTTATTTTTTCTTCTACATTTAGATTATTAATTAAATAAACCTGATTTTTTAAATCTTTAGAGAAAGATTCTTCGACGGTATTAAAAGTTGACAATATGCTTTTATTAATTGACAAAGTAATTATGAAATTAGAAATAAAATTTATCGCCTCTTTTGTCTTTTTTTCTTTAATAAAAAATTGATTAATAGATTTATCAATGCCTAATGAAAATATCAATATTCCAATAATAAATAGTCCAATGCTAAAATAAACATTATTTGTTATATAAAAATTCATCCCGCCAATAATTAGGCAAATTATTAAATATATTGGAAATCTTTTAAGCATAGTTATCTTCCCATTTTTCTTTTAAGCTATTAAATTCATCGTTACTTAGATTAAGATCATATTTAATAGAATTAGGTAATTTATAATAATAGTTAGGATATCTATATAAAATTCTAATTTTATTAAATCTATTTGTAGCAATAGAATCAATATATCTTTTTATTGTGTTATTTTCTTTTATTTCCTTTTTAACATGTATAATTAATTTAAATTGATCTAAAACATCAATGAAAGTTTCATCAAATTTTAAAGCCTGATTTTTTAACATAGCCATTCTAGTAATTCTTGAATACATATTCATGATATTTTTAGAATGAATTGTTGTAATAGTTGGATGACCGCTCATCGCACTATTTAATATTGATAACATCTCTTCCCCTCGAGCTTCACTAACAATTAAATAATCAGGATTATTTCTAAGAGCGTTTTTTACAAGTAGATCAAAACTTATTTTTTTATCTTTTTCTAAATTTAACCATGTTTGAATGTCTAAAGAAGAATTTATATAATCAATATCTAATTCATCTACATTATCGATAACTATAATTCTTGTTGCAGGCTTTAATGTAGAAATCAAATATTTTTGTAATTCTGTTTTACCACTACTTGTTAATCCACCAATTATTATTGAATTATTATTTTTTAAAAAAATATTAATTAAATCATTACACTTATTAGTTATAAATGAATTATCATTTTTAATTCTAAGTTCATTAAAACCTATACGGATACTAAATGAAATTGATTTTTCTCTCTTTTTTCTAGAAATAGCATAATGAGTAGCATTAATACGATATTTTCCAACACTAATATCTAATAATGGATCAGTGTAACTAAATTGAGCGTCAGATAAGTTTGCTATTTGTCTAATGAAATCATAAGCTTCTTTACTATTTACTTCTATTAAACTTTTAATTCTGCCTTTTAAATTATCTTGATAATAAATAGTTTCTCCATTATATGAAATATCAGTAATATTCTCGTTATTTAATAAATCTTTTAAAAAAGAGTTTTCAATAAATTCTAATACTTTGTCGCATTCCATAATTACCCCCAAATCTCTTCAATCCTAAATTTTAAATATCGATTAAGATCATAATTTTTATAATAATTGCAATGAAAATGTAATTGAAAATTAATCGGTTTATTACTATTGTCTTTTATTAAAATATCATTACTATCATATTTATAATAAAAGAATGATAAATTATATTCATTTATTTTCCCTTTTAAAGATGTATTTAAATATTTTTTAATGTCTTTTTCTACTTCATCTTTTAAAAAATAAGCATTAAAATCATCTTCTGTAATTTCTTCAATAACAATACTATTTTTAAGCAAATTAAGCGGTATATTCATAACAATTCTATTTATTTCATTTCCTTTATATGTAATATTAAAAATATTAAATATGGATAATAATATTGTAGTTATAAAAATAAATACTACATTCATCATAATTTAATATTCTCCAAGGTATCATCACTTGTAATTTGTAAATTATCTTTATAAATAACTGCATAATCTTTTTTATAATTTTTTTCAAAAAACATATTATATGTATAAAAAATTTGATACTTTTTTGGACTAAAAGATTTTAAATAGAGTCCAATTGAAAAGTTTTTATATATATCATAATATTTTAAAGGCATATAAATTCTATTTTGAACTTCTTTATATTTGCCATTATTAGTTAAATACATAAAATTTGTTAATGGATTATAATAATAAATATTTTTAAACATAATGAAGCTTCTATTTAAATCATGAAAATGATTAAGTTTTAAAAATTTGTATAAAGGATAGATTGAATTAAATTGATTAAATATTCTTAATAAATGTGTATATTTAGGTTCGATATAAAAATAAGCACTATCAAAAGCGTTATCAAAATTAGATTCAATATAAAAATTATTGAATGAAAAATAATCATAATAAAATATACGCTTTTGCGCGTTTAAAAAACTAGTTGGTTTAAATAAATAATAATAATTATATCCAATATAATTTTTAAACTCATATTTATAAAATAATTTTTTCTCATTAGAAATTTCTACCCTAGCTAATGGATTATCGATACTAAATTTAATATTTAAATAATTCTTTAATATAGGCATACTAAAAGAAATCTCAAAATTTATAATATCAATATTTTTAGAAAAACTAAGACTAAAACTATATGTATATTTTTTATTACTTGTCGTAATTAGTTTATGGATACTAATTCGATCATAAGATTTTTGAGTTTCTCCATCTTCAATATATAGTAAATCTACATAAAAAGGTGTTGTTGTTATTTTTGATTCAAGTGAAAAATCACCTTCAAATGTACCATCATTATTAATTGAAAATGTAAAATCATTAACATTAAATAAGTTTGATTGTTGATATATATGCTTATCATAAACTTCAATTTCTTCTTTTACTTCTTTTTTTAATGAAGATATAGATAATAAGCATGGTAGTGTAACAAATAAAATTTTATAATTCATAATCATTCATATAACAAGTCGTTAATAAAACAAAATATATGGGGGTAAAATTTTAAAGTTTAAAATATTTTTAAATTATTATAGAATTTCTATATGATTATATTGGTAGGCCCAAGTGCTAGTGGAAAAACAGAAATATCAAAATATTTATGTAAAAATTATAACTATAAGAAGTTTGTTACAACTACAACTAGAAATAAAAGAATTGGAGAAATAGATGGGATAGATTACCATTTTGTTGATAAAACTAGTTTTCTCCATTTAATTAAAGAACATAAATTAATAGAATACACTTTATATAATAATAATTATTATGGAACTGAAAAAAAGAATATAAGTCTTAATACAATTTTAATAGTTGATCCAAACGGATTATTAGCTTTTAACAAGTTGAATGATCCAACCATAATTACATTCTTTTTAAATTGCAAAAAAGAAATTAGAAAACAAAGAATGATAAATCGATTAGATGATGAAATTACAATCTCCACTAGATTAGAAATTGATGATGAAAATTTCTCTAATGACAAAATTAAAAGTGTCAACTATACAATTGACACTTCCAATATTCCTATTAAAGATATATCAATGCTAATAAATGATATTTATGTTGAAAATATTAGTAATTTGAAAAATCAGTAGTAATAATTTTTCCTTCTTTTCTAGTTTTTTTCATATCAATAATTCTTTGATTTGACGAACCACGAAATTTTAATCCAATGTCTTTTTTATCAATTTCAAAAGGACCATCAACCAAATAATCGATTTTATCTAAAAAAGTATGCAAATCTTCATTATTTTTTTCCATTTCAAGAAGTTCTTCATATGTGAAACCAGTATAAACCATAATATCTAAATTTGTATTTTGAAACAAATTTATTAATTTTAATGCACCACTAACTTGATAAATAGGATCACCTCCACTTAAAGTAATTCCGCTTAATAGAGGATTCTTCATAGCGGCTTCATAAATTTTATTAATGTCACATAAATGTCCGCCTTGAAAATCCCATGTTTCTTTATTAAAGCAACCGAAACATTTATGATTACATCCTTGAAAGAAAATTGTCATCCTTATACCAGGACCATCAACAATAGAATCGTCAATGACACTAGCAATTCTTATAAAGTCAGTCATTATAAATTATCTTTCGTTAAATGCTTAACTCTTTGGGATAATTCAACCTTTTTAGCATCATTAAAACGCTCAGTTGTTCCAACAAGATATCCCGTAATTCTTCTAATTCTTTCAAATTTAGTATCATCTTCATGTCTACCGCATTTAGGACAGCATTCATCAATTATGCCATTATATCCACAAACAGGGTCACGATCGATAGGATGGTTAACAGAGCCATATCCAATACCATTATCATGCATACATCTAATAATACTTTCAAATGCTTTTTCATTTTTAGCAACATCGCCATCAACTTCAACATAAGTAATATGTCCACCATTAGTTAAAGCATTGTATGGACCTTCTTTCTTTATCTTATCGAAAATAGAGATTTTATAATAAACAGGAATATGGAATGAATTCGTATAGTAATCACGATCTGTAACACCAGGAATTATTCCATATTTTTCTTTATCTATTTTTACAAAACGACCACTAAGACCCTCAGCAGGTGTTGCAATTAAACTAAAATTTAAATTATATTTTTTTGTATATTCATCAGTTTTATCTCTCATATGACCAATAATTTTTACACCTAATTCTTGCGCTTCATCGCTTTCACCATGATGCTTGCCAATTAAAGCCTTTAAGCATTCTGCTAATCCAATAAATCCAACAGTTAAAGTACCATGTCTAATTACAGATTCAATTGTGTCATTCCACTTTAATTTATCACTATCAAGCCAAATATGTTGACCCATTAAAAATGGAAAGTTGTAAACTTTCTTAGAACATTGAATTTTAAATCTTTCTAATAATTGATCTTTTACAAGATCCATTTTTTCATCTAACTCATTAAAGAATCCATCGATATCATTTTTATGTTTAATACCAAGCCTTGGCAAATTAATAGATGTAAAGCTTAAATTACCTCGACCAGTAGTAATTTCTTTAGTTTTATCAACATTCCCCATAACACGGGTTCTACATCCCATGTAGCTGATTTCTGTCTTATAATCGCCCTTTTTATAATATTTCAAATTAAATGGTGCATCTAAAAAAGAGAAATTTGGAAACAATCTTGCTCCACTTACTCGAATAGCTTTTCTGAATAAATCATAATTTGGATCTTCTTTATTATAACTTACTCCTTCTTTTAATTTAAAAATTTGAATTGGAAAAATAGGAGTTTCTCCATCACCTAAACCAGCTAAAGTAGCATCAAGTAGGCAATCAATAACCATTCTTCCTTCAATAGAAGTATCTGTTCCATAATTTAAGCTAGAAAAAGGAACTTGGGCACCTGCACGTGAATGCATTGTATTCAAATTATGGATTAAAGCCTCCATTGCTTGATATGTTTCTTCTCTAGTTTCATTATAAGATGTCTTTAAAATGAAATTAGTTAATTTAAGAGGATCGTCTAAGTCTTCAAATCTAGTTGCTATCACATTATATAAAGAATTTTCAAAATCTTTATGTCCGATACGACATTCATCATGAGATAATTCTTCAGCTTCTTTAACAATTTCTTTTGCTTCATCTTTACAAATATGATCGACATAGGTTCCTAAAACAATACAAATATTTCTTACAATACTTTTACGATATGTTTTAATAACTCCAGGAGCCATGCCATAATCAAAATTAGGAATAGATTGTCCACCATGCATATCATTTTGATTAGCTTGTATTGCGATACAAGCTAACGAAGAATAACTTCTAATAGATTGAGGCTCCCTTAAAAATCCATGCCCAGTTGAAAATCCATTTTTAAATAATTCTAAGATATCAATTTGGCAACAAGTCATAGTTAATGTATAAAAATCCATATCATGAATATGAATATCACCTTCTCGATGAGCCTTAGCAAAGCGAGGATCAATTACATTAGATAAATAAAATTCCTTAGCTGATTCACTGCCATATCTTAGCATACAACCCATCGCAGTATCGCCATCAATGTTTGCGTTTTCTCTTTTTGTATTATTATCTTTAGCATCTTTAAAAGTAATATCTTTTAAAGTTTCCATTAAATGAGTCTTACTTTCTCTAATTCTAGTTCTATTCGCACGATATAAAATATAAGCCTTAGCTACTTCAGCTTCATTATGCTCAATTAAAACTTTTTCAATTTCATCCTGAACATCTTCAACTCTTGGCAATTTATCATTATATTTATTATTTATTCGATCTATTACTTCATCAACAATATTATTTATTAAATCCTCATTATCTATATCTAAAGAAGCAAAAGCTTTAAAAATAGCACTAAAAATTTTGTTTCTATCAAATTTTACAATACGCCCATCTCTTTTTATAATCTTATTCATATTATTATCCTCCAAAAAAGTTGCTCTTATAAATTAACATATGTAAAGAATAAAAAAATAAGTTCCAATATTTTATTCTTGGAAACTTATATTTTAGTAATTATTTAGTAGTTTTTTATCTTTTAAGAACTTTGTGACAATGTCTACAGCGAGGTTCATAAGATTCGCTAGCACCAACTAAAACTATTGGGTCATCAAAATAAGCAGGTATACCATTAATAAGTCTTTGGGTCATCGTGGCTTCTTTACCACAGCAAACACAAATAGCAGTTAATTTAGTAACATATTCAGCTCTAGCTAATAATTTTGCAGTAAGAGGGAAGGGCTCTCCTCGAAAATCGCAATCTAATCCAGCACAAATAACCCTTTTACCAGAATCTGCTAATTCATTAATAACATAGAACATGTCATCATTGAAAAATTGAACTTCATCAATGCAAACAACTTCGGTATCTGGCTTTATATAATTAAAAACTTCACGAGGTTCATTAATTGGTATAGCAACTTCTCTTCTTTTTTGATGAGATACAACTTCTGTCATGCTATAACGATCATCAATAATTGGTTTAAACACTAAAAACTTCTTTTTCGCATATTTTAGTCTATTAATTCTTCTTATTAACTCTTCAGACTTACCAGCAAACATTGGTCCTGCGATAACCTCAATAAAACCAGTATTTATATCATCATAACCCATACTTATTACCTCTATAAAAATAAAGTGTTAATGAACACATAACATTAACACTTTATAATTTTTATAAGATTTTGTCTATTCTTATTTATGAAATTTATTTATCTACTTTCTTTGAAACTTCATCTTCAATTTCTTTAGCAAAGTCTACCACTTGATAATCACTAAGAGCTTCAAGATTTGCTTTTCTCATTGTAGATTGAATCAATTCATTTGCTCTTCTTAAAGATAAATCACTTCTAACTTTAAATCCTAATGGAATGTCTTTATAAGAATCCTTACTAGAGACATCTTGAATTGGTAAAGCAGTTGAAACATAATCTTTAGGATCAAGAGCTAAATAAATTTTTAACGAATCACCTAAACAAGTGATTTTAGCATATGTAACTTTATGTAGTCTAAATGTATCACCAGTATTAGATAATCTATCTTTTAAACCATAACTCATTAATAAATTTTTAATAGCATTATAATTAGATTTTAATAAATCATCACCTGAAGCAATTCTTTCAAAGAAATTTAATCTAACAACTTCGCCTTTTTCAATTGTAGATTCTTTTCCACGAACTTCATTATTTTTTTGAACTTTTAATTGAACTTCTGCAGGTTTTTCTTCTTGAAGTGGAACTTCCTTACTTACTTCGTTTTCTTCCTTAAGATCTTTTGAAGATGATTCGACAGTAACTTCTTTTTCGATACTTATAGGAGTTTCAATAACATTTGTAGGTTCTTCAGAAACAGACGTTTCTTTATTTGCATTAGAAACATCACTTTCTACATCAGGTTTCTCTTCTTCAATGTATTCTGGAACCTCTTTATTAATTATCTTTTTAATAATTTTCTTTTGCTTTGGTTTAGCAAAATCTTTCAAAGCTGATTTAAGTTCTTCACTAACTAAATTTCTTATTTCATCTTCAGTTAAAGTTTCTGTTTCTTCTTGAGAATTGTTTGTACAATCACAATCTGAGCAATCAGTTTCTTTTTCAGGTTCAAAAGTAGTAGGAACAGCAACAACAATAGGTGTAGTTAATTTTACCTTTGTCTTTTCGTTATCAACAGCGATGTCAGATGTATCATTATCTGCACTTACAACTTTGACATCCTTAGCAAATGGTTTTTCATCATAAGTGCTTGTTTCTTCCGGGAGTAAATCTACCTCTTTTTTGTCTTCGATTGCAGATTTTGCAGCATTTACTTCATGAATAGCAGTACTAACTTGGTCTTTAATTAAATTTTTAAGATCGTCCAAATCTACGTATTCTAATTCTTCACCAGCATCATTTTGATAAGAAACTTCTTCTTTAGTTTCTTTTGTTTCTTTTAAAGCATTGTTGATGATATTTTCAACATCTTCTTTAGTAAGAGGCTTTTCTTCTTCAACATTTTGAATATGTTGAGAACAATTACAATTTCCATATTGAGTAGGAGTTTGATCATTACATTGGCAAGAGCAATTATTATTCATTGATCTTGCATCAGGGCCATATGAATTTATATATTGAACAATTAAAGGTGATGAATTACCAACAGTATTAATATTGTTTGTTGTGCCACCTAAGCCTACATTATCATAATTAATCTCATCATTAGCATTACTATTTGCAAGTTCTTTATCAAATTTATGACTTTTTGCATAAACTAACGTTTGAATGAAAATGACTAAATAAGAGATAACAAATAATACGACACTAACAATAAATAGCCAAGCTAAGCCACACATTACAAGGCCTTTTTTAGCAAATTTTCCACCAAACATTGCGTTTGGATTTAATAATAAATTTTTGATAGTAGCATCTTGATTTACTTTATAACCATTAATTTCAGTAACATTAGCTTTATCAATAAAATATTCACCTGAAGCGCCGAAATATTGTTGAACAGTAACACAAACCATCATGCTACCAAAAGCAAACATTAAAGTTACAATTATCCAAAAAATCATCGAAGGTTTTTTAGATTTTGCAAAATAGATAATTTGCACAATCATTAAAAGGATTGATACTCCAAAACAAGCATAAAAAGCAATTGTAATTGGGCTTAATGAGAAATTAACAAAAGGGGTAATAAAACTTTGAAGTAATGCGTTTTTGCATAATCCTAAAAAAGTTTTACTTCCATTAAAAGCATTAGCTACATAAAAAGGTACATTACTTTCTATTGGCCACTTTAGAATTTCTAAACCTTGCTGAGTGAAAGCAAAGAAGACACTTACACCCATCAATAATATAGATACTAATAATACTATAGGCCAACCAACTAATTTTATTTTTTTCATAATTTGATTCTCCTATTCTTCACTATCTTCTTCATCAGTTGTATTTTCTAATGTAGAAGCATAATCTTTAACTTCAACACGATCAGCTTGTTCAATTCCGTGTTTGTCCATCATTTCAGTGATTAGTTGTTCAGCTCTTCTAAGCGATAAACCACTTTTTACTTTGAAAACTAATGGTATTTCTTTATAAATTGCTTTACTAGAAGCATCTTTAATTGGTAAAGTTGTATTTTTATAATCTTCTGGGTTTAAAGCTAAATAGAGTTTCAAGGATTTTCCTGCAACAGTAATTTTACAATATGTAACTTTATGCAATCTAAAAGCATCGCCGCCATTACTTGTTCTATTTTTTAAGCCATAACTTAATAGCAATGACTTTATTTGATTATAATTATCTTTAGTTTCAGCATCAGCTTCTCTAATTCTTTGTGCAAAAGGTATTCTCTCAATCTTATTAACTTCCAATTCTTCGACTGGTTCTTCTTTATCATCTGTTGCCTTTTGTTCTTCAACAGGTTTAGTAGTAGAAGATTCTTCTGTTAATTCTTCTTTAGACTCTACCGGTTCCTCTTTAACTTCCTCAGTTACTAATTCATTATTAGGCTCAGTCTCAGTCTTAGTTTCTTCAACTACTTTTTTGACGACTGGTACTTTAATTTCATGAACTTCTTCTACAACCTCTTCTACAACTTCAGGTTCTTGATTTTTTAATTCTTCTAAAGCTTTTAATAATTCTTCTTTAATAATATCCCTAATTTGTTCTTTTGTTAAAGAAGGTTCTTTTTCTACTTTTGGCTCAACCTTAGTCGATTCTTCATTTAAATCTTTTTCTTTAACAGGTGTAGGAATAGCAACAATAACAGGTGTAGGAATTTGTGGTTCATCCTTTTCAACCTTAGTTGCATCAGCTTCACTAACAGTTAAATGTTCTTCTTTTAATTTATTCATTTCGTTGTAAGAAGAAATTTTTTGTTCTTCTTTTGAACGAGCATCTAACTCCTCTTTTAATGCACGACGAATATCTTCTCTAGTTAATGGCTCAACAACTACTTGTTCATGTGGATAATTAGTAGGTTTTTCAGCAGGTTTTTCTCCGGCATCTTTAAAACTATCATATCTTTTAACAACAAGAACAACTTTTTTCTTAGGTGTTGGTTTTTCAAGAGGTTTTTCCTCTTCAGTAACATTCACTTTTGCATTACTAACAGTTTCATCTTTAACAGGAGCAGCATTATTAGTTTCAACTCTTGTTTGTAAAAGTCTAATAGCTGTCAAAATAGTCATTCCAAAAACTGCAACAATTGTTGTAACAATAAATACTAAAAACAAATAATAAATAGTTGATGTAATAACATTTCCAGGAATCTTACCATTAGAAGTAAAAAGCAACAAACTATTATAGAATGTGTTAGTTGTAATCATTTGTCTAGATGGACTCATACCATTAAAGGCATCAGTATCAAAGATAAAGCATAATAAATAAACACCTACAACAGCGGTAATTAATAGAACAAAAAATTGTCCTAAATACTTCCATTTTTTCTTAACTCCCATTAAAACAAATAATACAACCGTTCCGATTAAAAATAATCCAACAGCAACAATTAAGCTTATTGTTAAATATCTTACACTGAAACTTGCTATAGCATTAAATCCATAAACAAATGGTGCAAAAAAATTAGCAAAACTTAACCAAGTAATTTCGCTAGCGTCTTTTGTGTAAAGTCCAACGCATTCAGTGATACTACTAAATAAAAAAGTAAGTACTAAAAGTAATACACTGGCAATTGTTAGCACAGTCCACAAAGCCAACCCTTTCTTTTTCATGTTTTAATCCTCCTTTATATCCCTAAATAATTAAAACCGAATTTATAAGAAGAAATTATATTAGAAATTCCTTCCACATTTTCATTCTCACTTCCACTATTAGAACTATTAATATTTTTTAATATTTTATCGATTGCACTAATAAGTGAATCGTAAGAATCTTTAAATAAAATACGAGCGTTGTTCCACTCAAAACTTAATAATTTATAAGAATCTATACCAATAGATGACAAAATCTTAAATAAATTAGTCATAATAATTGAATTAGAAGGATCAAGAATTAGATTAATATATTTAACTACTTCACTAATTTGAGAATAGTAATTAGATAATTGATTAACGTTTTCTAATAAAGGTAATATTTCTGTTAATATTGGGCAAACTTGTCCAAGACTAATTGCGTATAAATATGTAATTACTATCCATTCAAATGTTCCAACAACACATCCAAATAAACGTTGAAAAATTCCAACATGCTTTCTAAACTTAGATGGAATTATAAATTTTACTAAGTGCCATGAAGGCCAACTAATTACAATAGAAGCAATGAGTGAAACTCCAATGCAAGCAACTACAAAGATAAATTTACATGTAAGAGCACATGTTAGTTTCAAATATTGACCACTTAAATTTTCATCAGCATTTTGCAAAACTACAAAAATATCTTCTATATTTGTAGCAATAATTGAATAATCTTCATTTACATTGATAACAATCCCGTCAGGTTTAATCAATCTTAATAAGTCATATCTAATAAAATCAATTGCAACTTCTTTAAAAGCAAAGTAAATTATTAATAAAAGCGAACAAAAAACGACAGTTCTCCATAGTTTTCGAAAAAAACCTTGGCTTAATCCAAAAATAAATCCGTAAGCTAATAAGCATACTATAATAATGTCACTTAAGTGTTGCATACTTATATATTAATGTTTTAATTCTAAAAAATAAATAATTAATTTCGTAAAATTTTCAAAAAAATCCTTTAAAACAACAAGGTTTTTATATTTATTCTTACATTTTTTAACTTTTTAAAAAACAATTGTGTTTTAAATTAGTTTCATTTTAATTAAAAAAGTAAGACACAATCGTATTTTTTAAAAATTTTAAATAAAAAAATTGTGTTTTAAATTAAAAATTTGTTGTTTTTATAACATAGAAAAATTAGAATAACTAGTTATGAAATTAGAACTTAGTAAAAAAGAAACTTTAGTAAATCTCAGTAATTCAATATTAAAAAGATTCGAATGTCAAACATTTCATCATTCTTTAAAATATATTGATGACATTTTAAATAAAAATAAAAATAAAAACGTTTGTTTGATACTTCTTGACGGATTTGGCAAAAATATCATCGATAAATACAAAGAATATTGCCCATTTATTTATAGTCATGTTTTTAAAACAATTAATTCTATTTATCCTCCAACTACAGTTGCCGCTACTACTTCCTTGCTAACTGGTAAATATCCAATTGAAACTGGTTACATAGGATGGTCTCAATATTTTCCAAAAATAAATTCTTTTATTGATATATTTCCTAGTACAAATTCATTAACTAAAGAAAAAATTTATCCACCAATTACAGAAAAAATTCTAAATATTACAAACTTTATCAAAATTATTAATAACAATAATAAATACAAAGCAATTCAATTAATGGGTTTTAATTTTCTAAAGGAAAATAATGATTATGATTTGGATTTATTATTTGAAGAAGCTAGCAAAAAAATAAAAGACTTTGATTTTACATACCTTTATTGTTGCGAGCCTGATCATTATATGCATATGAACGGAATAGATTTTTATGGTTTAAAAGACTTAATTAAACTTTTAGATATTAAAGTTTCTAACTTAGTTAACAATAATCCAAATACCATATTTATACTAGTAGCTGATCATGGGATGATTAATGTTAAAAATATTTTCATTGATGAGTATCCTTTATTTTATAACTCATTAAAATTTAAAAATTTTTTTATTGAAGGGCGATTTGCAAGTTTTTTTGTTGAAAATCCAGAAAATTTTATAAAAGCATATAACTTATATTATAAAGATAAATTCATTCTATTAACTAAAGATGAAATTTTACAAAAACATATTTTTGGGTATTCAAATAATTATAATATTAACGCAATTAACACTTTAGGTGACTACTTCTTAATATCTAAAGGTGAATATTCATTTAATAATCCATTAACTTCAAGTTCAAAATTTAAGCCACTTGTGGCAAATCATGCAGGTGGAACTATAAAAGAGAAAGAAATATATATATCAATTTATAATAATAATAAATAAAAAACCTATAACACTAGTGATTATAGGAATTCATTAAATTGGTAGCCTATGACGGATTCGAACCGACGAATGCTGCCTTGAGAGGGCAGTGAGTTAAGCCACTTCTCCAATAGGCCGTGTTTACTATTATATTCTTTATAATAGTAAATTAAAATATAATTATTTAGAAAATTTAATTCTTACAAAACTATCATTCATTTCTATAATGCTAACATTATAGTCAAAAGATGTACCATTATTAAATAATCCTTTATTAAAAAAATTTGATTGATTTACTTTATTAAAAACGTCTCCAACATGAAATAAATCATTGTCATTAGCAACACGTTTATTATTTAAAGGGGTGTTCCCCTTCGTAACTAATTCAATTAAAGGAGTTTTACCATCATAAGAATAATCTAAACTATTATCCCCAACTGGATTATAAAAGTATCTATTATTGGTATCTAGTAAAGACGGAATACTTGTAGCTTCAACATTTAAAAATTCGTTCATAAAACTACTATTATATTCATTACTGAATTTTCCTAAACGAGCGTCAATATGAAAAATACGAACACCATTTTTGCTATAGTATAAAGTTCTATTAGGATATTTATTAGTAGAATCTAATTCATTTAAATTAGTTGGGGTGTAAAATTCAATAATAAAATATTCAGAAAAAGCGCTATTGTTAAATTCATTACCAACTATAATTGATTCACCTGTTGTTGAAAAAGGTTTTAATGTTATTTCACACTCATCTTTAACAATATAAGGACTAGTCCATCCTAAGCTAAATTTTGAAAAAGCATCATGATCACCGATATTTTGATCCATCATATCAAGTCCACCACAAGCACCAATTTGCGAATCAATACTACTATTATAATAATCATTAAGACCTAACATGTGGCCTGTTTCATGAACAAAAGTGTGATAATCTTGTCCAATAGAGCTATCTTCATACATAAAATATGCACTACAATTACCATAAGCACTAATATTTATTGTTGCATCATCACCATAATACCAATAAACATATGGCCAATAATTTTGTGTATCATATTCACTAATATTGTTATAAACAAACCATATTCCATCAACATATTTATCGTTATTTAAATCATATATTGAGTCATTAAAGTTAATTTTTTTGTCGTTTATCGTCCCTTTATTATAGAATTCTTCAATTAATTTATAAGTGCCCCCACCATCTTCTCTATTTTCATAACTTACAAAACTTCGACTTGTAATAGTTGGCTTATATACATCACTTATAATAAAATTTATGTCTAACAATCCATAACTAGATTTTTTATAAAAACTGCGTACTGATTCACTATAATCATTAGTGTTATCTTCTTTATTACCATTAAATAAGGCATTTAAGGTATTTAAATTCTTTGAATTAAATTTATAACTAGTTTGATCACTAAATTCAACAGGAACAACTATAATATTAGGATTACCGATACTTGGAATTACTCCAGTATATTGCGATTTATAAACGTCATCATACGTAAATCTGATATCGTCTTGTTCTAATTTTATATAATTAGAATCTGAGTCAACATAATAAGCATATAAATTTAAATCATTTTCAACTATTGTATTAAAATTAAATTCAGTATTACTATTTAAATCTAATGTCCAATATTTAAATTCTTTATTTTCAATTTTAGGTGCCTCAATATAAGATAATTTTTTACCTTTATTTATCTTTTTAGTCTCATATATAGTATTTTCAACATAAAAATTAATCGTACATAAATCTCGATAATTTGAATTATTACATCCACTAACAAATAAACTGGATGTTATGAGTAAATTAAAACATAAAATAGTAAAACTTCTCTTCATAAAACCACCAAACTACTTAAGCAAATTAACAAAATAATTTATTCTATTTTTAATTTCATTTTGCTTTAATATTTTCATAATTGAAAATAAATTAGGAGTAACATTTCTACCTGTTAAGCATATTCTTAATAGTTCACAGGCATCATTTACATTGCCAACATAGTCTAAAGGATGTTCCTTATATAATTTATTATCAACACAAAATCCTATTCTTTTAGCGACATCTTTAATATTATTAAACCAATCATTTTCAAATTCATAATTTATAAAATTAGAATTTTCATATGATTTTAGAAAGGTTTTTATAATTTCTAAAGAAATTTTACTATTTAAAGTATATTCTTTTTTATTAATAATTTCTTTATAGAAATCATAATCAAAAAATTTAATTAAAGGAAATATATCACTATACTTAGCATAATCTTTTCTTGGATTTTTCTTTTCTCTTTCAATATTCATAATTGCTAAAAATCTTTCATAATCCTTTTTTATAAATGAAGCAAAACATGGATCATAGATTTGTGCCCATTCAAAGGCTTTATTAGAAATTTCTTCTTTACTCATCTTAGACAAAATTTCTTTAGAATAAAAATTCAATTTACCAATATCAAAAAGTGCACCATCTAAACTCATCTTTTTTAAACTAAATTTAAAATGGTCTAAATTATAATCTTTGCTTTGAACAATAAAATCTTCATAATTTGAGTTTGCAATAGTCATTAAATAGACAAGTAAAGCATTAGGTTCATATCCTTCCTTTATAAAGTAATCTACACTAGCTTCAGCGTCTTTTCTTTTAGAGAGTTTTCTTCTATTTCCGTTATCTAATTTCATAATGACTGGTAAATGAGCATACTTTGGTGCTTTAAATCCTAAAGCTTTAAAAATTTCTAAGTGAATTGGTAAAGAAGATAACCATTCTTCACCACGTGTAACTAAATTTGTTCTCATGAAATGGTCATCACAAATATGGGCAAAATGATATGTAGGTAATCCATCACTTTTCATAATTACTATGTCCTGATCATTTTGTGATAATTCTAAATCACCACGAATTTCGTCATGAACTTTAATTTTGTTTAGATGATTTCCAGAGCTTTTAAATCTAATAACATAAGGCTTGCCATCTTTAATCATTTGAATCGCAGTTGCAACATCTAAATTACGATAAATAGCATATTTTCCATAATATCCAGTAATTTCTTTATTAGCAGTTTGTTCGTTTCTTAATTTAGTTAATTCTTCTTCGCTAGCAAAACAAGGATACGCTATTCCTTTTTTAATCATTTCTTTAATAACAATTTCATAAATTTCTTTACGAGAGCTTTGTTTATATGGACCATATTTTCCAGTTTCTTCATCACCTAAATACCCTTCATTAGGAATAATATTAAACATATATAGTTGTTTAATTAAATGTTCACCACTACCTTTGATTTCTCTTTTTGTATCCGTATCTTCTAAACGTATATAAAAAACACCATCTGAATCATGTGCAACCTTGTAAGCTACAAGAGAGGTAAATAAACTTCCTGTATGTAAAAATCCAGTTGGTGAAGGAGCAAACCTAGTAACTTTAGCTCCTTCTTTTAAATTTCTTTCAGGATATAATTTTTCTAAGTCTTCAATAGTTCTTGTAACATTAGGAAATATAAGGTTAGCTAATTCATTTAAATCGTTCATTTTTTAAATTCTCCTATTGCAATTAATAATGCATTTTCGTATAATAATTTAGCACGCAGGTGTAGTTCAGTGGTAGAACGTAACCTTGCCAAGGTTAATATGCGGGTTCGATTCCCGTCACTTGCTCCAGACGTGTATTTAACATCGATTTATCGATGTTTTTTTATTGCTTTAACATCAAATCAAATTAATAAAAAGCCTTAAATACTATATCATATTTAAGACTATTTTTTTATATAATAAATTAATAAATGATTTATTTAGTTTGATCATCTTTAGAATCATCTGATTTATCCTTATCGGAATGATCATTTTTAAGTTGATCTTTTATTTTATTTAAATTGTCCTCAGCTTTTTTTAATTGTTCTTTTTTTTCGTTATCGAAATTGTTATAGGTCTCTTTCATTTGCGTTAAACTTTCATTAGCCAAGCTAATGAAAGTAGTAACGAAATTATGATTGTACTTATTCCATAAAAAAGTAAAATGATTAAACGATATCGGCATTAATAAAATTAATATAGATAATGTAATTAAAATTGATGTTGAACTTAATATATAAAGTCCGTTTTGAGTTATATTTTTAACAAAATATAAAGAAAAATAACTAAGTGTAAATACTAATATAAATATAATTAGTAAAGGATATAACGTATCATAATAATCTTTATAAAATTCTTTTCGAATATTTTTTATACCTTGTTTAAAAATTAAATTTGAATATTTCGCATTTACACCACCAAAAGAAGAAGCGATGTAATATCTAAAAGTGCCAAGATTAATTTGATGTATGAAAAAATATAAACTAAATAAAATAGCAAAGAAATTAATAAAAGTAATTGGATACATAAAAGGATACATTTTATCTTGATTATTAAGGAAAGATGTAATATTACTTAAAGCATTAGTCATTCCATCAGTATTTCCTATTTCACTTTGATAATAAAAATCATTTATAAATTTAATTATTTCATTAACATTTGTTGCTAAACTTAAAGCATTAAATTGATACATAATTGAAAATGTTATTAATGAAGTTATAAAAATAAAACATAAATAAATTAAAAAAGTAAAAAGTAAGTTAGTAAACAATTTTAATTGACCTTTTAAAGGAAATGCTGAACCAATTTTATATGTTCTGAAAAAATTTTTAATCGTTACATTTTCTTTCATTTTACCATCTAATACATTATTACTTGCAAAATAACTATATATCAGTGGGGATATAAATCCTAATATTAAAGCAAAAAAACAAACAATTAAAATAATTGATAAAATACCACCATACATTAAACTACTTATTAAAAATGATGATATATAATCATTAAATAAATAAAAAATTACATAAACTAAAACAAAAAATAAAATCAAAATCAATCCTAGTTGTAACATAATAGGTGATTTATCTTTGAAATCTTTATAAGCTTTTTTATTAAAATTCATTTATAATCTCCCAATTTCTTTTGCGATATCTTTAACTTCTTTATCTAAACTATCAGTATTGAATTTTGAAACGTTTCTTTTTTCAATACTTTTAATAAGTTTTTTTAAATCTTTTATTTTACATATATATGAATTAAAAGAGTTGAGTTCTGAAAGGTTTTTTAATTTTATATTATTATTTACAACTACAATAGAAATAAAAAAAGTTCTATCTAAATGCTTGTATAAGCTAAAACGATCACATCTTTCTTTATTAAGCAAAAGTGGATTAAAAATCTCTTCTTTTCGACATTTTTTATCATAACTAATCCAAATTTTATCTTCTTTTTTTCCATCAATTACATCATCATAATATTTACTTTTAATTACATAAATATATTTATTAGAAAACAAAACATGATCAATAACAGCTTTTACCTCCTCATCCTTAACTAACTCTAAATTATTTATAAGATAAAAATCATTAATTAAAGCATAATGATAAATTATTTTATATATTTTATTTTTAAAATTCTTTTTACTAAATAAATAATTATATAATGGAAGAAATAGTAAAAAAATTATAATATGTAGCAAAAAAATTAATAAAATAAAAAATAAATATGTAAAACCACTATTTAAAAAAATCATTATTCTATTCAGCTAATGTCAAAGCAAGTTTAAACATCTTATTTAAACCCTCTTGACGCTCTTTTTGAGTTAATTCTCTTTCATCTTTATTAACAAATGTATCACTAACAGTTAATATGCAAAGTGCTTTTTTATGTAATCTCATAGCATTAATAAATAAACCATAAGATTCCATTTCAACACCAAGAACACCTAAATTCATCCATTTCTTATAATAATCTTTATCAGCATCATAGAAAATATCACTGCTAAAAATAGGACCAACGTGAACATTTAAACCTAATTTTTTACTATTTTCATAAGCTTTTAATAACAAATTAAAATCGCTACATGGAGCTAATACACCACCTTTTAAATCAAATTGTGATGCATAATTGGAATTACTTGAAGCACTAGTAGCTAATATAACATCTCCGACATGAACTTCTTTTTGATAACCACCGCAAGTTCCAATTCGTATAATATTTTCGACACCATATTCACTAAATAATTCATAAGAATAAATTCCAATAGAAGGAATGCCCATTCCACTAGCCATAACGCTAATTTCTTTACCCTCTTCAGTTTTTCCAGTAAAAGCTAAAATACCCCTAACAGAACTAACTTCCTTATAATCTTTTAAAAAATGCTCAGCAATATATCTAGCCCTTAAAGGATCGCCAGGCATTAAAACTGTTTTTGCAAAAATTGCATCTTTATTAATATGAGTAGACATAAATTATACCTCCTTTACTCTATTATTTTATCATTATTGATGGCACATTGAATTAATTTACACCATTCTTCATAACTAATTTTACTAGACATCTTTGGTAAGGTATTAGGATTAAAAAATTTCACATCATCAGTTTCGTATTCATGTTCATTAAATTTGGAAGCAAGTTTAGCTTTAACGAGCAATAAATACTCTGGTACTGTTTTTCGTTCCATCGCACCAACTTCTTGCTTAAAAGGTGTTCTATTGAATAATCCTAAAAACTCTATATCTTTAACTAATACTCCTGCTTCTTGCATACATTCATTTTCAATACTTTCACGAGGAGAATCATATAAATCGCACCATCCTCCAGGTAAAGAGTACCCATGGTCAATAACTTCTCTTACTAGCAAAATTTCACCATTTTTATTAAAAATTGCTACTCTTACAGATATATTAGGAGTAGGATAAATATTTCTTTGAAAATAATTGTGTCTATCAAACTTTAAATGTTCAAAGTTCTCTAGCATTTTGATAGATAGGTCTTCAATTTGTTTATAATTTGTTAAAGCATATTCATCTTTTGAAAATACTAAACCAATTTTCGCGATGGATAACATCTTAATTATATAATTATAAAATTCTTGATATTTATTTTCTTCCATATTCTTTAATCATTAGTATCTGTTTCATTCATAATATTTTCAAATGCTTTATAAAAATTATCAGGGGCATAACTCTCTAAATTTCCATTATAAGCAATTGAAATACGGCCTGTTTCTTCACTTACAACAACAGTAATAGCATCACTTACTTCACTAATTCCAAGTGCGGCACGATGCCTTGATCCATATTTTCCAGTTAATGGTTTAGTTGTAGGGGTGTAATAAACACTTGCAGCAATAATCGTATCACCTTTGATAACTACTGCTCCATCATGAAGCCTAGTTCCTGGATAAAAAATTGTAATTAGCAATTCATAAGTAACAGGAGCATAAAGATATGTACCATTTTTCATAATAGATTTTAATTGGTCTTTTCTTTCAAAAGTCATTAACGCACCAATTTTATTTTTACTTAAATATAATACAGTTTCATTGATTGTTTTATATAAGCTATCATGATCAAAAATCTTTTCAACTTCTTGGTTTTTCTTATTAAATAAATTACTTTTTTTCTGCTTAGCAACATTTACAAAAATAGAACGTACTTCAGCCATATTTACAATCAAAATAAATAGTGAAATAAGTAATAAAACACCTAAACATATCGTAGATGCTAAATTTAATCCAAATAAAGAAAATATTAAAAATGTTAAACTAAGTGATGAAATAATTAAAATTACTAATCTTCGTTTAACAAAATAAAATATAAATAAATTAAGTAATAAAACTAATAAAAAACTAAGAATAAAATCAAATAAATTTAAAATTGAATAATCCGTAATTAAACTGCCAATATAAAACATTATTTATACCTCTTAATTATTATAAATTATTATTTAATAATTAACATATTTTTATAATGAAAAATTATAATTTCTAATAAAAAACTACACTTTTAAGTGTAGTTTATATAGTCATTTGGTTGCAAGGGATGGATTTGAACCACCGACCTCCGGGTTATGGGCCCGACGAGCTACCAAGCTGCTCTACCTTGCGATATAATAAGTGGCGGAGAAAGAGGGATTCGAACCCTCGCTCGACTTGCATCGACTATCGGTTTTCAAGACCGACCCCTTCAGCCAACTTGGGTATTTCTCCTAATGGTGGACCATCTAGGACTTGAACCCAGAACCTAACCGTTATGAGCGGTTTGCTCTAACCAATTGCGCTAATGGTCCGCAAATCGAATACGATTTGATTGATAGTCATAAATATTTCTGGTAGCAGCGGGGGGATTCGAACCCTCGACGCACCGGGTATGAGCCGATTGCTCTAACCAGCTGAGCTACGCTGCCATAAATATGGTGGATCCACGGAGAATCGAACTCCGAACTTAAGCTTGCAAAGCTAACGTTATCCCACTTAACTATGGACCCATTCATTAACCTATCAGTCAATGCTTGTTTATTATAATAAAAAGCCTTATCTTAATCAAGTATTATTTTCTCAAAATCGATTTTTAATCCAAAATTATATTCTTTTTTTATAGAGTTTATACAAATTAATAAACTATCTAAAAAATTATAAAACCCTGCTGTTTCTAATTATAAAAAAGAAAAAGTGGGACAAGCCCACCTTCTTTGTTTTGGAGAAATATATAAAGTTTTTCAACTTTATGCTTTAATTATAATAAATAAGTTAACCATAGTCAACATTTTTATTTATATTTTTTACAAGAACATTTTTTATGATATTTCTTATTATATGCTTTAACTAAAGCATTACCTTTATTTGCACATTCGCCACAATCATTAGTAGGTATTCCTTTTATCTTTTTATAAACATATGAAGAAATAATACCTAAAACAATTAAGACAGTGATAACAATAATTAATATATCAATCCAATTCATAAAATTTTATTTAATTTTCTTTAAATCTCTATATTTATTATAATAAATAATACCAACAACAGTTAAAGCAATCACAGCCGCCCAAATAAATGATGTCCACCAGAATTCACCAATTGTATAAATCATTGTAGAAACAACATAAGATACAATAATCCAGAATAATAATGTCCATTTCAATGTACCTTTTCTTAATTCTGCTTTAGCTGTAGCTACAGCTGCAAAACAAGGAATAGTCAACATATTAAATGCAATAAATGCAATTGCTCCTGGAACACTAATACCAGTTTGTTGAATCATAATTGCAACTGCTTCGATACCGCCATCAGCTTCAACATCAACTGACTGGCCAATGAAGAAAGCAGCCAAAACGCCTAATGTTGCAACAACATTTTCTTTAGCAATAAGACCTGTTATAGCAGCAACAGCAAAAACCCATCCACCACTACGAAGTTGAGATCCAAATCCAAGAGGAGTAAATAATGGTTGAATTAATTGTCCAATATTAGCAAGTATTGAATCTTTAACACCACCATCTTCAGCACCAATATATTGATATTGCCATGTAAAATTAGACAAGAACCAAATTAAAATCGTAGATAATAAGATAATTGTGAATGCTTTTTTAACAAAGTGTTTACATTTATCCCATAAATGAATCATTAAAGCTTTAAATTGAGGTAAATGATAAGCAGGTAATTCCATAATAAATGGTGGAACTTCACCACGCATCGTAGTATTTCTCATAAATAAAACACTTACAATTGCTACGATCATACCTAATAAATACATACCCAAAGTAACTAATTCAGGATTACTAATATGGAATGCACTTGAAGCAAGACCACCAGCTACAGCAGTTAAAATAGGTAATTTAGCACCACAACTAAAGAAAGGAATGACACGAATAGTAGCAATTCTTTCTTCTTCACTAGCTAAAGTTCTAGTATTAATTGTAGCAGGAACACTACATCCAAATCCCATAATCATTGGAATAAAAGCACGACCAGATAAACCAAATTTTCTAAAAATTCTATCTAAAATGAATGCGACACGAGCCATATATCCTGTATCTTCCATAATAGAAAAGAATAAGAATAACCAAAGAATTTGAGGTAAAAATCCTAAAACAGCAAACAAACCACCTAAAACACCATCACACACAAATCCAATTAGAGCAGGTTCTACTTTTGCCGCTTCCATTGCACCATTAATTGATGTAGTGATTAACCCTGTAATGCTATTTAATAAATTTGCACTAAATACACCAATAGAATTAATACCACCATCAGTCCAAAATAGTCCTTCAAAAGCTGTTCCCTCAAAATTCATTGAGAAATTTACACCCATAGCGCCTAAATAAAATAAATCTTCAGAAAATACAAAGTGGAATATAACAAATAAAATCGCTATAAAAATTGGAATTCCAGCCCATTTATTAGTTAATACCTTATCAATTTTATCTGATAAAGTTAACTTCTTCTTACCTTCGATTGTTTTTTCAGAACGTTTAATAAGAGGTGCAAAGTATTTAGTTATATATTTATAACGATCATCGGCTATAATTGCTTCAAAATCGTCACCAAAAGTGTCGCTTTTAAATTGATTCTTATACTCATCAACCATTTTAACTAAATCAGGATGATTTTTAGTTTCAATTTCATCATTTTCAACAAGTTTTATTGCATGAAATAAAGGATTATTAACATTTTTTCCTCTAAAAGCAATCTCACAATCTTTTATTAAATGAATTAAATTACTATCATTTAGTACTGTAACACCCTTTCTAGAGTGGCAACTAGCTTCAATAGCCCTAGTCATTAATTCATCAAGATTTTTTTCTTTTAATGCACTAATTTCAACAACTGGAACGCCTAAACGTTTTTCTAATTCATGAGAATCAATCTTATCTCCAGATTTTTCAAGAACATCCATCATATTTAAAGCAACAACAACTGGAACATCCATTTCTAATATTTGTGTTGTTAAATATAAATTTCTTTCTAAATTGGTTGCATCTACAATATTAATTACACAATCTGGCTTATCATCTAATATAAAATTACGAGATACAACTTCTTCTGGAGTATAAGGAGATAAAGAATAAATACCAGGAAGGTCGACTATATCAACTTTTTCCTTACCTTTTTTATAAATTCCTTCTCTTTTATCAACAGTAACTCCAGGCCAATTGCCAACATGAGCTGTTGAACCAGTAAGAGAGTTAAATAATGTTGTCTTACCACAATTTGGATTGCCAGCTAAGGCAAAATGTTTAATTACTTTTTCTTCCATTATTTGTTACCACCATCATTTAATTCAACTTCAACAAAAGAAGCTTCCGTTTTTCTCAATGTTAATTCATATCCTCTAATTGTAATTTCAATAGGATCACCTAATGGAGCCTTTTTCATAAGAATAATTTCTGCTCCAGGAGTAACACCCATATCAAAGAGTCTACGCTTAATTTTTCCTTCTCCATCAACTTTAACAATTCGGCCAGTCTCACCAACGTTAAAATCACTTAGCTTTTTTAGCATCGCATTTCCTCCCTTCTAACGAACTAAAATTTTTGTCGCTATATCACTATCTAAGGCTAATCTACCATCTTTTACAGCAACAATAACACTTCCACCATTTGATTCTAATATAGTTAATTTTGAATCAATTGTAATACCTAAACTTTCTAGATGTTTTTTAGTTTTTTCGTCTAATAAAATTTTAATTACAGTAAGAATTACATTTAAAGGTGCAATAATTAATGGCATAACAAACCTCCTATAATAACGTCAACATTATAGCATTAAGTTTACCAAAGTAAACAAAAAATTAATGTAGGTTAACATTTTTATTTAAATATTAGAATTTCATTGATATAATCTAAAAAAGTAATTAAAATTACAAATATGGAAGAAAACTTAACAAAATCAATTGAAGATTATTTAGAAGCAATTTATATTTTTGAGTTAAATAATAATTCCCCTGTAAAATCTTTAACTCTTGCTCAATTTTTAAATGTTTCCAAACCAGCTGTAAATAAAGCTATGAACCGCTTAATAAATGATGGTTTTATCGAGAAAAAATATTATGGGTCAATCAGCTTAACAGATTCAGGTAGAGAAATAGGAAAGTCGATCTATGAAAAACATTGTGCATTAAAGGAATTTTTATTGGATTTAGGAGTTAGCGAAAAAACTGCTGAAAAAGAATGTTGCCTTATTGAGCACGTCATTTCTGATGAAACATTCAATAAAATAAAAGAGTTTAATATTAAAAAGAGGACTGAAAAATGAAAAAAGTATTATGCGTTTTAACTGATAACTTTGAGGAAATTGAAGCTATTGGTACATTTGCGTTATTAAGTAGAGGCAAGGTTAGTGTTGATTTAGTTGCTTTAAGAAAAACAAATATTATTAAAGGAAAATATGGTTTAGAAATATTAGTAAAGAAAAATATAAGCGAAATTAAATCATCAGATTATGACTCTTTATTTATTGCAGGTGGGCATGAATATGTTGAATTAGAAAGTAATCAAGATTTTCTAAATTTAATTTTGGATTTTTATAAAGAAGATAAGATTATTGGCGCGATTTGCGCTGCTCCTACAATTCTTGGCAAACTTGGAATATTAAAAAATAAAAATTATACCTGTTTTAATGCAATGAACGAAGATTTTGGCGGAACTTTTATCGACCATTATTGTGTTGTTGATAAAAATCTAGTAACAGGAAAAAGTGCAGCCGCTACAATTGAATTTGCTTTAACTTACCTAGAAGTCTTAACTTCAAAAGAAAATGCTGAATCAGCAAAAGAAAGAATTTATTATTATAATAAATAATTTGTTAAAAAACATAAATTAACTATTTACAAAGATAGCACTTTATGAGTATAATTATTTAGCGCGACGGACCAGTGGTGTAGCGGCTAACATGTCACTCTGTCACAGTGAAGATCGCGGGTTCGATCCCCGTCTGGTCCGCCAAACTTTAAAAATATTGGCCCGATAGCTCAGCAGGTAGAGCAAAGGACTGAAAATCCTTGTGTCCCCAGTTCGACCCTGGGTTGGGCCACCATTAAATTGTTCCCCCTTAGAATGAAGACATAAGTCTTCTTTTTTTATAAAAGCCTTCTATTTATGCTTAAAATAAAAAAATTCCAGAAAAATTATCTGGAATTTTTTTATTTATAAAAGAATTAACTAAGCATTTAATAAGAAGGCAATATAAGCTTTATACGCTTCATAAACATCAACTTTAGAAACGACTTCTAATGGGGCATGCATACTTAAAACAGCAATACCCGCATCAATAACATTCATATTTAAATTTGATAATATATAAGCTATTGTGCCTCCACCACCTTGATCAACCTTTCCAAGCTCTGCAGTTTGATAATTGATTTTATTATCATCAAGGATTTTCCTTAATTTTGCAATATATTCTGGATTTGCATCATTACATCCGCCTTTTCCTCTTGATCCAGTATATTTATTAAAAACAATACCATTACCTAAATAAGCACTATTTTTAAGTTCATTCACACCAACATATAATGGATCAACGCCAGCACTTACATCACTACTTAGCATATTGCTGTTTGATAAGCATCTTCTAAGTGCTAAATCATTAAAATTACCTTCTAAATTAATTAATTCAGCAAGAACATTTGTAAAATAATTAGATTGAGCGCCTGTAGCTCCTATTGAACCAACCTCTTCTTTATCTACTAAAGCACAACATAATGTCTTATTAGGAATTTCCTTAATATCAAGTAAGGCTCTTAAAGAAGTATAGGCACAAACTCGATCATCATGACCATAGCCAGCAACCATACTTCTATCAAAACCTAAATCACGAGCTTTTCCTGCTGGAACTACTTCAATTTCAGCACTAACAAAGTCTTCTTCTTCAAAATTATATTTTTCTTTTAGAATTTTTAAAATATTTTGTTTAACTGAGGCCTTATCTTTTTCCTTTAAAGGTATTGAACCAACAGTGACGTCAAGATTTTCACCTTCAACAACTTTATTTGCAGGTTTACTAAGTTGATCTGCACTTAAATGAATCAATAAATCTGTGATACAAAATATAGGATCACTTTCGTCTTCTCCAACATTAATATCAATAACTTGCCCATCTTTTTTAACAACAACTCCATGAAGAGCTAAGGGAATAGTCACCCATTGATATTTTTTAATTCCACCATAATAATGGGTATCAAGTAATGCAAAATCATAACTTTCATATAAAGGGTTTTGTTTAAGATCGATTCTAGGTGAGTCAATATGTGCTCCTAAAACATTAATTCCAGACTCAATTTTGTTCTTACCAATTATAAAAGCCATGACATTTTTATTACGGTTAATAGCATAAATCTTATCACCAGCTTTAATTGATTTAAAAGCTTCTATTGGTTTAAAGCCATGTTTTTCTAATAATTCTATAGACTCTTTTACAACAAGTCTTTCAGTCTTACCATACGAAATAAATTGTTTGTATTCATCATTAAAATGCATCAATTCATCCATCGAATCATTTTCATATTTTTCCCAAGCATTTTTATTATACATAAATAAATCCTCCGCGATTATTATAATATAAAAATAAACTTTTCCACAATTATTGTAATAATTTATCTTTCAATTGTAATTTTATTTAAAGATGTTTTATAAAAAATAATTAACTTATAAAGGCTTTTAATTTTTTCTAAGCTCTTTTCTTTTCTTAACTTTGTATTTTTTAACTAGTTGATATGTTCCTAAATAACCAAGGGTAATTACAAAAAATGCAACCAATAAAACAATTACGAATGTTGGAAGAGGATTAACTTTAACATCTTCCCACATTTGAACAATTTTATTATTATCATTACCAAAATCTTCCATAACAAACAAATTGTTAATTTCATCAATTGTTGGATATTGTGCTTTCATAGTACGACCTTCAAAACTATCAGGATCAACATCTAAAACATAATCCCCTTTATTCCCATTAAAGAAATAACTGATATCATATTTAATTGTTTTTTCAGATTCATCTTGTCCAAATTCTTCATTAATATAATCAAAAATTTCATTATTCTCCCCTGACATGAAAGAAGTATAGCCAGTATAACTCATATTACTTGTTACACTATCTATCTCACTCAAAAAATCTAGAAATTTAATTGAATAATCATAGTTTTTTGACCCTTTTTTAACATTTTTTGGCATGCACCAAGCATCAAACCATATATTTGCTCCAGTTTTTGGTAAAGCATAATATAATTTTGTTTTTTCACTTTCTGGCTTTTCTTCTTCATAAGACTCATCATCTCCAGGATAAAATTCTCCTTTTAAAATAGAAAAACAAGCATCACCACTCCAAGCTAAATTCATTCCTATTTTTTTAGTGACAATATCGTTTTTACCACTATCAACTTCAAAACCAAAAATATTGCTTTTTAAATCAATAAGGCTATTTTTTACTAATTCAATTGTTTCTTTATCGTGGGAATTGAAAATTTTATTCTTATCTTCTAAAGAAAGATTAGGATCATTAAATTTATCTTTATAAACTTCTAAAATACCTAGAGCATACGTGTCACGCATACTATCTTTTATAGATTGAACTCCTTTAAACTTTTTATTCCAAAAAGAAGACCATCCATCATTGCTATTCAATAATTCAACTAAATAATCCTTATTCAAATCTCTTTCTACAAACTTACTATAATAAGGATTATATACAATTCCTAACGTACCCCACATGTATCCAATAGCATACTCACTTAGCTTACCTAAATAATCATTATTTGTTTTACTATATACAGAAATTTTATCAATCTTTCCAGGATTATTTGTGTCTTCATTTACAAGAAATTTAGAAACATTTTTATAATAAGTTTTAAGTCCTTCTACTTTTTGAATAAGCTTTTCACTCGCTAATCTTTGAACCATGTATTCACTACAATTAATAAGATCATACTCAGCTTTTCCTGTTTGAAGTTGATTATACATTGTCTCATTAGTGTCAAATGTCTCATAAATTATCTTAACACCAGGATTTTCTTCTTCAAATTGAGTCAACAATTCTTCATCTATATAGTCTTCCGCATTTAAAACATGAAGATATGTAATCCCATCATCTTCACTTGAAACTACATCTTTACTAGCACAACTAGTAATTGTTAATAATGATAAAAGACCTAAACTAAAAATATTTAGTAATTTAAATTTCATTTTAGTCTCTCCCTTTTCTTGTTTTTGATTTATTTTTATTTCTATTTTGATAAATAGTAACTAAAATAGCTGCAACCAACACAACAATAAAAATAAGTGTGGTTAATGGACGCATATTCATAGGAATTGGTCCTTTTTTAATTTTAGCTTGAATGAGAGTTGATAATGTTTCAATATTAGCCTCACCACTGAGTAAACCAGCACCACGAGTAAAAGCAGTAACAATAAAATCATCTAATGATAAAGTAATTGCTAATAAGAACCCTGATAAAATTCCAGGATAAATTTGTGGCAACATTATTTTTCTTAAAGCTTGATTAGGTGAGCACCCTAAATCAAGAGCTGCTTCATATAAATTTGGATCTAATTGTGATAATTTAGGTTTAACATTTAAATAAACAAAAGGCGCACTAATAACAATATGACCTATCAATAATGTCCAGAATGAAAAAATATTATTTTTAAATATAACATTACCTAAAAAGACAAACATCACAGTTAAGCTAAGTGCTATAACAATTTCAGCATTAACAACAGGAATTTGATTCAAATTTTCTAATAATGCACGACTTCTTTTTTTACTATAAAAAGCACCAATAGCTCCAAATGTACCTAATAAAGTTGAAACAACACTCGAAATAATAGCGATTATGATCGTGTTTCCTAATGCTACCATTATTTCTTTATCTTTAAATAATGCGCCATATAAATTAAACGAAAAACCATTCCATTCTCCAATATAAGTAGAATTTGTAAAAGAAAATGCTATCAAAACTAATACTGGTATATACATTAATAATAAAATTAAATATATATAAACATATGCAAAAACCTTTTTTACCATGTTGCTGCACCTCCATCTTCTTTTTCAGAAAAATTTCTAGTAGCTAACATTGTTATTCCTATAATAAAAAGCATAACTAATGCCATAAAAGAACCATCTCCCCATTGATAATTACTATAATTTAAATATATAGAATTCCCAAATAAGACTATTTTCCCTTCACTAAGAACTTCTGGTATAACATAGCTAGACATAGTTGGCATAAAGACCATCATTGCAGCACTAATAACACCAGGGATAGATTGTGGAATTATATTTTTGGTAAATACTTGTATACGATTACAGCCTAAATCAATAGCAGCTTCGATTTGATATTTATCTAATTTCAACATCGTTGAATATAAAGGCAAAATAACAAAAGGTAAATAATTGTAAACTAGTCCAATCATTGTTGCTATATAAGGATGCTCACCCCCACTTATACCAATCCAATTAAGAACATCCCTTGTGGCTCCTGTTCTTAAAACGAAATTTATCCACATTGGCATAACAAATAACATCACAATAACATAATTTGAATTATATTTCTTGTTAGCTAATAAATACGCAATCGGATAACCAATAATTAAACAAATTATTGTATTTAACACTCCAAATAAAAGTGAAACTAATAAAACATTTAATTTTTTTGTACTACTAAAAAACCCAACAAGAGCATCCCAAGTGAAGTTGCCATTCCCATCAGTAAATGCATAATATACAATCAATAAAATTGGAATAACAACAAATAAAATTAAGAAAAGAAAATATGGGATACATAAATATTTTCTTTTAAACCTAAATTTCATATTCGCTAATTTCCTTTTTAAGTCTCATTCTTATATTCTTTTTATCTATATGAACACCGATTTTATCATTTAAATTATATGTATATGGAGTTGTACATACAAAATCCTCTTCAGTATCAGTTCTAACAATTAATTGATAATGATCGCCTTTATAAACTATATCAACAATTTCACCGACAGCTTGAGCATCATTAGAATTAATATCGTCTATTAAATCAACATTATTAATGTCAACTTCAGCAACGACTGTTGCACCTTTAACATCATAATGTTTATTTGTGGATTTCACAAAAAGCGTTCCATCTTCATCTAAAATGCTATCTGGAATAAGTTGAGTTAAATCACATTCAAAAGGCTTATCATCAATTTCTAAGAAACCATCTTTATCAATATAAGCATCAGTATAAATATTAGTAACAAAATCTTTTTGCATAATATGAATACTATCAGGTTCAATAACTAAGCCAACCTCTAGACCAAGTTCAAATTCTTTTGTATCTTTAACTAATAATTCATTCTTATTAATCATTATAGTATATTCATAATTCATACCTTTAAATATACGACTATAAATAGTACCATTTAAATTTCCTTTGTTAGCTTCAACAATCTTGATATCCTCAGGTCGAACAACAACATCGACCTTATCATTTAATGGATAATCGTCTAGGCAATCAAAAACTGTATTTAAAAATCTAACTTTTAATTTACCAACCATTGTTGCATTATAAATGTTACTTTCACCGATAAAATCAGCAACAAAAGCATTTTTTGGTTCATCGTAAATCATTTTTGGTGTTCCAATTTGTTGAATCTCTCCGTCCTTCATGACAACGATTGTATCACTCATCGTTAAGGCTTCCTCTTGATCATGAGTTACATAAATAAAAGTAATTCCAAGCTTTGAATGCATTTCTTTTAGTTCAATTTGCATATCCTTTCTCATTTTTAAATCAAGAGCACCCAATGGTTCATCAAGAAGCAATATTTCTGGTTCGTTAACAATAGCTCTAGCAATAGCAACACGTTGTTGTTGACCACCACTCAAAGTAGTTATATCACGATCTTCTAAGGAATCTAAATCAACTATTTTTAAAGCTCTAGCAACCTTATTATCAATTTCTTTAGCACTTAATTTTCTAAACTTATATGCTTGTTCTGGTGTATTTAATAAAGTATTTAATTTTATATTTAAGTCTGCTAACTTCGCCTCTTTTTCTTCATTTGTCAAATTTTTATTCTTTTTTGTAGCACGAATATCAGATTTAATAAGTTTAATTTTCTCCTTATTAATTTTAAAAATGTTATTACCGGATTTATCTTTAAGTTCAATAGGAATCTTTTTAAGACGTAATCCAAAAGCTACATTATCATAAACATCAAGATGAGGAAATAATGCATATCTTTGAAAAACCATATTAATTGGCCTTTTATTAGGAGGAAGATTAGTTATATCTTTTCCTTTAAGTAGAATTTCTCCTTTACTAGGAAATTCAAATCCAGCAATCATACGTAATGTAGTAGATTTGCCACAACCAGATGGACCTAAAAAAGTAATAAATTCACCTTTCTTGACATAGAGATTGAAGTTATCTACAACAGTAACTCCGTCAAAAATTTTACTAACATTTTTTAGATCAATAATATAATTATTTTCTTCCATTTTAATACCTCCAAAAAAATGAAATAAAGTTTTTAAAACAAAAAAATTATAATTAATTTTTCACTTAAATCAATAAAATTTTTTTTAAATTAAAAAATTAGAACTTTTTATACTAAATTTTGAAGATATTTTTTATTTAAAAATATTGATACAATCGAATTTTTTTAAAATTTATTATTTTTTAAAATAAATTAAACTTTTTTAATCAAAAAAAGACTAATTTCTAAGTGAAATTAGTCTCAAAATTTTTTTATTTTTTTCTTATTTACATTGTTTCTTTAGCTTCAATTCCGAGCAAGAATAATGTGTTCTTTAAAACTATACTTGAAGCCTTAACTAAAGCAAGCCTTTCACCAGTCAATTTATCATTATCATTAACAATAAATTTTGTATCATTATATAAAGAATGAAACTCCATAGCGAGTTTATAAGCATAATTTGTTAAACGATTAACTTCCTTACTAATAGAAACATCGACAACTAATTTTTTAAATTCACTTAAAGTCTTTAATAAAGAAATTTCCTTCTCACTATTTAATAAATTATATTTGTCTTTAATTTCATAATTGCTATTCTTTTTAAGTACGGAACACATTCTTGCATAAGCATATTGGATGTAATAAATAGGATTTTCATTACTATTTTTTCTTGCTACCTCTAAATCAAAATCAAATTGTGAATCTAAAGGTCTAGATAAAAAGAAATATCTAGCTACATCTACACCGACATCATCACACAACTCTCTTATAGTTATTGCATTACCAGTACGTTTTGACATTTTTAATTCTTTATCGCCTTCCATTAATCGAACCATTTGAATAATTAAAATATCAAGCTTAGATGAGTCATAACCTAAAATAGATAATCCTGCTTTTAGTCTAATAATATAACCATGATGATCGGCTCCAAATAAATTTATTAAATGATCATATCCACGATCAAACTTATCCTTATGATAAGCTATATCTGGTAATAAATATGTATAACTTCCATCACTTTTAACTAAAACACGATCTTTATCATCACCAAAGTCAGTTGTTTTAAGCCATAAAGCACCATCTTTTTCATAAGTATATCCACTTTCTTTCAATTTCATTAAAGTATTAGAAACTTTATTTTCTTTATATAAAAGACGTTCACTAGAAAAATGGTCGAAATGAACTCTAAATAAATCTAAATCCTTTTTAATTTTATTTAATTCAAGTTCGATGCCAATGTTTTTAAAATATGTAATTGCTTCGTTAAGTGGCATTTTTAAATATTTATCACCATCTTTCAGTGCAATCTCTTTAGCAAGATTAATAACATCTTTCCCTTGATAACCGATTTCTTCTAAATTAATTTCTTGGCCAAGAGCTTCTTTATAGCGATTAAACAAAGATAATGCCAATACATCTACTTGGTGCCCGGCATCATTAACATAATATTCACGTAAGCAATCAAAACCAGTAAATTTTAAAACACGGGTCAAACTATCACCAAACGCAGCACCTCGAGCATGACCTAAGTGCAAATCTCCTGTAGGATTTGCACTAACATATTCAACCATTACTTTCTCGTTTTTTCCAAAATTTGATTTTCCATATTCTTCATTTTCATTAATAATTTCCTTAATAAACGTCGTAAAACTTTCTTCTTTTATAAAAAAGTTAATAAATCCAGGGCCAGCAATATCAACTTTATTAAATAGTTGATTAGTTTTTAAATCTGAAACTAAACTTTTTGCAATGTTCAATGGTGAATTATGTAATTCTTTGGCTAACTTCATAGCTATATTTGTTGAAAAATCACCATGCTCTTTATCTTTTGGAACTTCTATAATTATTTTATCTTCAAAATTATCATCATATAGTCTTTTTAAAGACTCATTTATTATAGATTTCAATGTAGTTATAATTTCAGACATGTTGTAAACTCCTTTTAAACGAAAACATTTTACTACATTAATAAACTTTTTTATATTAAAATTAAATTAGTATTTACTTTTCTTTATAGTAAATGCTAATATATTTAACGCGGCCTTGTAGCTCAGTTGGATAGAGCAACAGCCTTCTAAGCTGTGGGTCAGGCGTTCGAGTCGCCTCAAGGTCACCATTATTGTCATGATTCCCCAAATATTTGTTTATCAAAGCTAATTAGGGGATTTTTTTATTAAGAAGGTTATATTCTTAAAAAACTACTTTAAGGTCATTATATTGATTAAATAATCATTTAATTTAGTTTCAGTTATTTTGATAAAAAATTAAACTTATTTATTTATAATAAAAATTAATTAAATTCAAGATTTGTAAGTGGGCTTTTTATCTAAATATTGTTATAATAAGTATACATATGAATTACATAAATATTTTATCAGATGGTTTCAATACCCCTGAAGGCATCGACACATTAATTATTAATTTTTTCAATAACCTAGGATGGTGGGGTAATCTTATACTTATTATGCTTTCTTTAATCTTAGCTACCATTTTCGGAGGCATTCTCGGTTATCAAAGAGAAGTTAGCGGGCATGCAGCTGGATTTAGAACGCATATTCTTATTTCCTTAGGAAGTGCCCTAATTATGATTATTTCAATATATGGAATTCCAGGAAACTCTAATAGAGACCCAATGCGTCTTGCTGCTGCTGGTGTAACAGGTATTGGCTTTTTAGGAGCTGGTTCAATTATTAAAAATGGTGTTTCAATCAAAGGTCTTACTACCGCTGCTTCTATATGGGTTACTATGGCCATCGGGATGGCTGCAGGATCTGGTTATTTTGTTATATCTTTATTTACCGTTATAATTTCAATTTTATGTTTAGTCAGTTTCCAAAAGTTTGAAACATGGTTTAGTAAAAATAATACAAATATTCTAATAGTAATAGAAGAAGATAAACCTCTAATGAAAGAATTAATTTCCTTACTTGATAAGTACGATATTTCTTACAAAAGTTTTGATACATCTATTACCGATTTAGAAAATAAAAAAGTATTAAGAGTTGTCTTTAAATGCACCGACAAAAAAGATGGTTCTATTCAGGCATTCATTGAAGAGTTTAAAGAAAATGTTAAGCCAATTTCTATTTCAATATTAAAATAATAATTACTTTCGATATGCACCCCAAAATTTGTACTTAATTATGGAGGGTGTATGAAAATTAC
>ERZ808262.224-NODE-224-length-37643-cov-9.225551_pt1 | contig 37643 bp, 28 predicted proteins | sample MGYA00520895_ERZ808262 | MGnify/ENA primary metagenome ERZ808262 (study PRJEB31516, sample SAMN03275588) | gut metagenome | biome: mammalia-associated habitat; material: feces | host: Papio cynocephalus | place: Kenya | collected 2012-08-02 ... | reverse complement strand
CCTTATAATCAGTACCTTCATAGCTAAAATCTTCAAGTGTATTCTCAAAAAGTTGTTTGAAGTAGGTTGCTTCAGGGATTTTTGCTATAGCCCTTTTATACTTCTCAACATTATAATAGAGGTTATTATCAGTAAGGGTTATGTCCCCTGTTGGTGTTATACCAGTGGTTATACTGTTTATCTTCGAGGGCATATCAGAGGGCTTCATGGTATCAGTGGAATTTGTTTTGCTCCGAATCGCGTTTGCTATATCGGTTAAAGTTTTATCTTGAATTATCTTAGCCATATTAGTAATTAGTGTCCTCTGCATTCTCTAGATTAAGTGAAATTATATTATCCTCTGATATTGTGATACCTGTACCTGCTGTATAAGTAATTTGGGCAGGTATATCATCTTTGGTTATATATTTTGTATCATTAGTGAAGATAGAAAGGCTTGCGCCCTTGAACGCTATATTTGACTTATCTTTTGTATAAATGGGGTCTGTCTCATCCTTCTGTTCTGGTACATCAGATAACGTAATATAACCAGAGTCATTTGTCAGAGAAGATATATTCGCGCCATTAAACAGAATATTAGGTTTATCTTTTGAGTAAACAGGATCTGATTCATTCGCTTGTTCAGGTAAATCCTCTTTGGTTATATAACCCTTATCGTTTGTCAAAAAAGATATTTTGTCTTGCTTAAATATAATGCTTGACTTATCTTTGGTATATACAGGGTCAGATTCTGTAAGCTCAGGTAAATCATCAGCCGTTATAAATCCCTTATCATTATGAAGGGTAGATATATCAGAACCCTTAAAAACTATACTGTCTTTGTCTCTTGTATATATAGGATCTGATTCTTCCTTCTGGGTAGGTATATCAGATTTGGTTATGAATCCAGAATCGTTAGTCAAAGAGGATATATTTGCGCCGACAAATACAATATTAGGCTTATCATTGGTGTATAAAGGGTCGGATTCTGTTGGTATATCTGATTTTGTGATATACTTGCTATCATTGACAAATTCAGATATATTGTCTCCCTTAAAAGCTATATTGGGCTTATCCTGAGTATATACGGGGTCAGATTCTTCTGTATGGGCAGGTATATCAGATTTTGTTATATATCCTGAGTCATTGGTCAAGAGAGATATATTATCTCCTTTACGGATTATATTTTCTTTGTCTTTGATATAAGCAGTAGAGCCGTTACCACTTATAATTATAGTATTATTGTCATGTATAATCATAAAATGAATCCCCCAAATATAACAGTCCTTGAATTAGTGTATTATATTCTTCCGATTTATTTTTAACCTTGATCTCATACTTATAATTACCTGTGATCAGGTCTTTAGTATCATCATTCGTTAGAATATAATTGATTGTGTCTGTATCATTGTCTACAGTGATTACCTTTTGTAAATTTATTGTTTCACGTGAAACACTTTTCTTTATCGTTAGATATATTATATCTCCCGATTCAAATATACCATCAGATAAATTAAGATATAAGGGCTCTGTATCGCCCTTAATCATATATATATTGTTGTTCTCGTCTATTCTCATGTATCCTCCTAATCTATGACTGCTAATACTGTTGACCTGCAATTACAATGCATTGGTGGGTAATTTACACCTACTCTTGCATCAGCTAAATTGAATATGCGACCATCTAACCGCTTACAAATATTAGATACTCTAGAATCGTGAGCCGCTAAATACTTATATCGTGTTATACCAGAAGCTATATATCTATCTCGTATAGATTGATTCTGAACATAGGTTAATTCTGTTCTAGCGATTCTATCAGCTTTGTAAAGAGAGACATCAAAAGCGTTTTGAATCATTTTGGTTAAATCGTCTTTACCTGCACCGACAGTTAAACAGTTTATAAGACCTTGTTGAAGTCTATTATTCAATTCGGCTCTGTTAGACCAGATTCTAGAAGAAAAGTGTCTGCCATCAGAACACCAAAGAGAATTAACTACCTGTTGTGCTCTGGTTGAATCGAATTGTCCAAACTGTATTGTGTTAGGTGTATAGCGTGTCAGATTATGATTTGCTATACCATTATATAAATCTGTAAGCTCAGTATTGTCAATCTGATATTCTGCGCTAGCACAGTTATTTATAATCTGCTGTAAGGCTCTTATCTGGTCTACATATTTGTTATAAAGAAGCAAGTCATTTACAGTTGAAGGTCTCCAACGTGAATGTAAATGCTCCCATTTAGAGGTTAGTAAATCCATAACCTGATTCATTGTTTCAATATATAGCTGGTTTAACTGGTCTAACATCTGTTGATGTGTTTGATTTGCCATATATTCAGCTTGTCTGGATATACGGTTCGCAAAATATGTTGCCGTACTCATTATTCAGTTTCTTCCTGCTGTGTAGTATTATGTTGTGTAGTGGGCTGAGTTGAAAATCCGGTCAAAAGATTAGGCAAGGTTTCAGTTGGGTATAAGTCCTTTTCTTTCTTCACCTTTTCAGCTTCTGCTTGTGGATCAGAGACAAAAGGTAAGAGGGTAAGAAGCGTCTCATTCGATACAGTACCATTGAGCATCGAAACAATTTGAGCCGATTCAAGAAGATTCTCTGGTAAGTTGCGAGTAAAGACAATATCAATGTCGCGCCAAATCTCAGTGTCAGATTCAGAGGTCAGATTCAAAATGGTCGATATAAGTTCTATACGCTTCCTCATGCCCTTGGTTAAATGGTTTACGATATTAGCGGATTGATTTTCAAAACCAATAAGCTTATATCGCATAGCAATGCCGGATTGAGCCAGAAGTTTCTCATCACTAAAATCTGGTGACTTAGAGATTTTATGGATATTGTCGTTGATCTTCTTAAGAATATTCTCAATCTGTGTATCTGAGATAGCCTTAGTGAGATAAGAAGCAGTCGCGCCCTCATCGAGTAAAATAACTCGATTCTTCTTCATGTCACTAATGTCTTCTGGATCAGCGTCCATACCTGTAATTACTAAATAAGCGTCACAGAATGCTTCGAAATCATCAACCTCAGCAGATTGTAGGGTATTATAAGCATCCTGTAAGGTCATGATGTTAGAGAAGATAGATGTGTCATCATCTGTCGTATATTCAATCACGGGCACTTGTTTATAGTAATGCTGTTCTTCTGATACAAGTTCAAAAGAAGAATACTGCTCATTTGTCTTGTAAGTCGTTATATTCTTAGAATCGTATACTTGGACATAATAGTCTTTAGTAATGGTGCTGTTCGCGCAATTGTCTACTGAATATAAACGTATAGCATATAAAATCTCATGATCTATAGTATCATCGTGAATACAGAACATATCAGTAGGTGGTATAATCTTATATCTGCACTGTCCATCAGAATCAATATAGTGTAATTCGTAAGCATGACCATATATAAGTAATTGCTTAGTTAATTCGGTATCCTGTTGTTCTTTGTCGTTATAATTTAAAACATTAGTGATTGTGGTTATATCTGCGTCAGATTTATAAGTCGTTGGTATACCTATAATATAACCTGCATAGTTGGTGACTATATCGTAACAGTAGTTTGTAATTATCTTGTTACAAGGTTTTGTAGTGTCTTCAAAATACTTATTTAAAATATCCTGCTTGCCATCGTAATAGCTTTTAAATTTATTTAGCAGAATAGTGTCTGATAAATGCTGTGATAAGCAGTTCTTTAATATATCTTGTGTTAATGGAGTATCTTTATTTAAAATATGCATAAGGTTTTTATAGTGCTCCTTTGCTTAGTGTTTTTATTTTTGGTTTTAAATCTATAATTTGTATAGAATATCTCAGCGCATCCAGAAAATGGTTATACAAGTCTACTGGTTCGTTTATATAGTTTCCGTCTTTATCTTTCTTCCACGAGTAATTTTCTAACTCTTCGATTGTCTGTACACAATGAGGATTTACGACTATCTTAAGCTGTTGTAGTTTCTGGATACCGTGTAATATAGAATCTGCGCCTTTTTTACATTCTCTTATTCTATATATATTGTGTTGTTTTATCTCAGCTATCGATTTTGGTTCAGCCGAATCTGCTATAATCTCAGATTTTGCATAACCTTTTTGCCTTATGATCTTAGCTATCTTATCGTTTGTAAGCCCTGTATCCCCATATTCATCATATATGTATAATGTATTAGAATCCTTAAAATATAAGCTTGCTATAAGGGCTGTCTTGTCATTTACGAATCCAAAGTCTAAGCCGATACATAGCTTGCCATCTGTTGTATTCTCTATAACGCCTGTAGACCAATTATAATAAACCAGTTTAGATAGTGTCGCAAAATCTCCATCTGCATATATTTTATAATAAGTTGGATTAGATTGTTTCATATCTTCAAGAGAACGAACATAATCATCTGGAAGAAAAGGATTATCTTTATAAGTAGTCTTTAATATAAAAGTATCAGAAGGTATATCATTGCCATCAAACCATTGTTTATATACCCAATTTGCTTTTGAAACAGGATTAAAAGACAAATATATCTGATTGTTTGGTGTCTTAGCCCTGACACGTAAAACAAGCTGTGTAAAGTCATTCTGTGTTAATTCTGTGGCTTCTTCGATCCATATATCGGTTATAGACGCTATAGATTTTATTTTCTCAGGGTCATCAAGCCCACGGAACATAAATATAGAACCATTGGGTAAGTGAATCTTAGGTGGTATATTATTTATCTTTATAAGATCTTTATGACCTTTAAAGATCTGATATAAAAAATCTACGATGTTCTGAAAGACAGAATCACGTATGGTTGCGCCGACCTTACGAATAACAAGTATTTTACGTTTAGATTGTAATGCTTTTAATATAAGTTTTTGAGCTATAAAATAAGATTTACCAGAGCCTGCACCACCATAATATATCTCAAATTTACGAGTATAATTAAAAAGGTGTGCCCTGTAAGCAGGACACACACATTTTGAATCAATATTGATATTAGCTGTCATCTGTATTATCGGATTCTTCTGTATCGTCGGTTAAAGTGACGTTGAAGTTAAAATTATCAAGGGATTCAAGAGTTATCTTCTGATTCTGTAGTCCCATTTGTTTTTGAATCAATTCGAGTGCCTTCAACCGATCTTTTGGATAAGCAGTTTCATCCATAGCAATTGATTGTAGTTGCTTCATAATCAGTGGTGCTGTTATATGTAAATCCTCAGCCATCTTGTTTATAGAGTCGTTAATGTATTTATATACGTGCGGATTCTCTAATATCTTAAAAGCAGAGGAATTATAAGCAGGATTCTTGTTATCTGGATAAGCCTTTTTATACGCATTGGTTGCATGAAAGCCATTGGTAAGGTAGTATTCACAGAATAAACGCTGTTTGGGCGTTAATCCATATTCATCTAATTTAGACATCTGAATCGCGCTCCTTAATTATTTTTTCAAGCTGTTGTATATAAGATATGTTTTGTTTTTCGTGCTCGTCCATAGCTTTAAAAAGCTCTATAATGTCTTGATAAGGATATTTAAGTATAATAGTAGCGATTTTATCAGCAGGATATTTTAGTCTAACAATTTTCATATATTAATTCCTTCGTTTATCATTTTCATTCTAGCTTTATGATCAGCAGTCATTCTTTTAAGATTTATTGTATCACGATCATGAATTTCAGGTGTGTACATAACATTATCGAAATTCTCTCTCACAGGATACTCTAGTATATACTCTTTGATATCCTTTAATGGTACTATATAATAATAAGTAGTCTCTGTTTTTTCGGGTTTATAAACGCTTTTTAGTTCATATGGATTTTTGCTATTTAAATTATACTCCATATGACTTCTTAACTCAGAAAAGTTTATAAGAATCAATTTATGCTGATTGGCAAAGTAGTAGCATAATATGTCTGACTGTGATCCTCTAAGATATCCTATCTCTCTTTTGCCACTAAAGAAGTCTGAGTGATCTTCAACAAAAAGACTTTGATAGTTTGAGAAGTCTGTTTTAATCTCTAAATCAAAAGTATATTTTTTGGGTATGCGCCCATAATCGTCACATACATATATATGTGCATCAATACCTTTACTTTGCAAATCTTTGTCACTTGGCACTCTCTGTATATACATATCGCCTTCGTATAGCCTGTTTAAGGTTTTAGTGGCTATATATTCGCCCTTGTGACCTTTATATAATTCGTCTGTTATGTCGTACTTATTATTCTTTATAGCCATCACTTTTTACCTCTTCTGTTTTTTATAAGTGTTACGATCTTATTATATACAAATGGTGCGACAGTTTCAAATGTGCCGATTATAGCACCGACTAACATGGATACTAAAATCAATTGAATTATTTGGATCATATTATTTAAAATCCTTTATTTTATTATATTTAGAGACATAAAAAAGAATTCTGCATAGAGATCCTTTTTGTCTCTACACAGAATTCATTACTTAAATTTTATTTATTATTAACAACCTTGATATAAAATAATTTTATTTATCTTGGATCTTTGTATTTACAAGCGGAAGATTTGAAAAGATATATACATTACATTTGTTTCTTATGGCTCTTGCTCTACCAATAGCTTGATACAGCTCTTGTTCTATAGCCCATATTTGAATTGTTTGAAGGAATTTGTTCTCAAAGGTCATGAACGTGAATTCATAGCCATTACGATTTATATTTTGTCTCGACATCTCATCATCATCACATTCAAGAGAAGATACCTTCCTGCCTAACATTAAAGAATATAAGATATATGTGTCCATATTTATGTGCGGCGTTCCTACGATCAGTAAATCTTGTCCACCATAAGCATCTATGCCTGAACAAGCACCGAAATGGCAGATCTGATTATCAAATCCGTGTTGTTTAAAAGTTCTCTCTGCGTCTGCAAATGTTATCATGTTGATATGTTTATCTATGTCAGGTATTTGAGTCGTTATAAAATCGATTGTTCTATCTGGATTCTTTCTTATAGCTTCTCGGGATGTGCTATACTTACACCACTGGTAAATAATTCCAGTTGTATTATCTTCGTCTGTATCTATTTTAACTGCGCCTATATCAGTATATATGAGTCTATCTTTAAACAATAATTCACACATATCTTTATCTAGTGTAGCTGACAAGATTATATAAGTCTTATCGTTCTTAAGAAGGTTTAGATTAGATTTAGCGCATAAGATTCTTTCTTTACGTAGTTTAGGGTCATAAGTCTTTATCATAAAATCACTGGTTATAATCTCAGGTATATTTGTTTTTAACTGTCCTGCGATATTAGATATAGCAGATTTAATTTTCTTAGTGCCTGTAATTTTTATACTTGGAAAGATCTGATAACATTCTGAATTCATACACGTGATTGTATCGTCAAGAGTCCTTAATTGCTTTACAGTATCATCTGTTGAACCATTGTCCATAATAAGTTGGTGTATAAGTGCATTTATATCATCTCTACTATACTCAGATATTGATAACAGAGACTGTGTAATGTCTTCATCTATTATATATGTATTTAGATTAGGATTATTTAAGTGAAGCATATTTGCGTGCGTCGTTACAACTGTTGTAGCAGTCTTTAAAGATTCTACATTCTTTATATATGAGTCAATATATTCTCTTGTATCTTTACAGTTCTTATAAGCTACATTCTCAGCTTTTAGATTAGATAAGACATCTGCACCTGTATTAGACCACTGAGCATATAAAGTATTTAGGTTAGCAGAAGGTGAATCAAATCTTTGCTTACAGACTATATTTAGATCTGGATTATTTTCTACAATACGATTATATACTTCATCTTTTAAGTCGTGAGTTGGAAGGGCTACACACACATTCTCTAGATTCTCTTGTGTATACATTCTTGTTTTACCAATACCCGTAGGTGCTTTAATACAGTGGATTTTATTATCGTGAGCATTTAACGCTTCGCTAATAGCCATCATAGTATCTTGTTCAGCTTGTTCACGGGATATATATTCTATGGTATCCGATGTTTTACGTATCTTGTTATTTATCTTCTTTGGAATTGCACTTAACATATTTAATCCTTGATTTTGACATTCATCTTTGTATGGGCAGAAGTTTTCACATCTTGCGGGGCAATAACCCATCTTTCTAGCATACTGTGGGATCTTGTATTTACCGCTGATATTGTCTCCTGAATAAGCATATTCGTGACCTTCTACGTTATTATCTACCAATTCTTCAAATTCGCCATCTCCACCTTCAATACAAGCATAATTTGAACCGATACCAAAGAGTATATCGTGAGTTGCCCAATATTCGTGATTGTTAATCTCTCTGACAAGTCTACAGTTATCATTGAGAGCTTGGAAATCAAAGTTACGTATGAGGTCTTCATTATACGATTCTTTACGCTTCTCAACACTATAAGTGACCTTGGTTTCGCCCTTCTTATTTGTCTTGATCTTTTCAGGCTTAGCGAAATTGAAGTCGTAGTATTGAGCCGTGCGCCAATCCTGATATAATACGTGATCCGCAAACTCATTTGAATGAAGTTTTGCCCAATCAAAATTATCAGTATTATTTTTAGAAGATTTTACCGCAAACTCTATATTATTATATATAGAGTTTGCGCTATTTTCTTCTTTTTTTGAAGCAATGCATTCACAAAAATATTTGTCTTTAGTAGTGGGGCGAATATCGGGTAACCCATTACAAATATTCAAGCCTGCGGTTTTACAGTATACAGCTAAATTTTTTTGCTGATTTACAGAATCGTGATTCTTAAGATACATGGGCATTGCTTGTGTTATAAGTGCTATAGGATTAAATGTTGCATCATAATCAGTATATATAAGAGATTTACCGCCAAAGAATACTCTGGTTGAATCGATACACATTCTATCAGATTCAGGTACTATAACACGCATAGCATGAATGATAGCGCGTCTTATAGCAGGGATTGTTATAACTGTATTCGATCTGAATACTAGTCTGAATTTACGTCTGTATTCAGTATCACTGAAAGATCCATATACGAAACAGGGATTTAAGCCATAAGAATGACAGCGTTCAATAATCTGATCTGGTGTAACTTTGTTGGGATAATCAGTATGTAAATATTCGTTGTATTCAGCATCAGACATTTTACCATCTTTATGAGCTTTTGCAATGTCTTTTGGTGGATCATTGTCTATATCCAAAGCAAATATCTCTTGTGAACGCCAATCTTTACCTTTACAAGAGCCATCGTGACAAGTAGCATTTGCTTGCATTGTACGACCTTCATTTACTAAATAGTGTGCTAATTCTTCTGTATTATCAATTGTAACGTTTATAAGATTGTTGCGAACTAATCCTGTATCTGTGGGCTTAGAATCGTGTGTTTGGGTTTCAATCATAAGTTTTATATTTTTGTTTATAGCCAATTTTTGTTTCCTTTTCGTCTTTATATTCTAATTTTTAAGACTTTTATGTCTTACTGTTTTATTTATTACATATCTGTTGATCTGTTATTTAGGTTTTATACTTGAGATTCTTTAAAATCTCTTAACATAAAAATAGGCAGTCGTATAGAATTGAATCTTTTACGACTGCCGTAGAATTAAAATATTATATATGTTTTTTGACAGGTTATCTTTAGTAGGTATATTTTGTATCTTATATTATAGCACACCAAAATCGATTTGTCAAGAGGTTTTGAAATTTTTTTTGATAAAAAAATCCCTATCACTTGGCTGTGTGATAGGGATAAAGAAAAAAAGGAATGATTCTTTATTTTGGCTATTCATATATTCATTACATGATTTGAGATTGTATTTACACACCTGATAATAAAAAATGTCTTGACAAAACCAAAAAAATGTGATATAATAAGTCTCGGTGATTATAAAAGAGTCTGACGAGTCAAATCATAAAAGATCTGACGAGTCCCTGTTAAATACTTAACACGACCTAGGATTTATGCGGGTTTAGAGACTTAAGAATAAGGAATTCGCGGATATGGCGGAATTGGCAGACGCGCCAGACTTAGGATCTGGTGGGTAACCGTGCAGGTTAAAAAGCTCGATAAATCCTATAAAATCTGCATCTCATAAAAAAATGACGCGCAAGACTCTTTTATAATTTTCTACCAGTCTGATGTATATAATCTCTGGTAAGAATGAGTATAAAGGAGTCTTTTGTTATGCAAAGAAGACGTATTGAACTGAACAATGACAGCATATCATTGGATGAAGCCAAAGACAATTTCCTTACACATTGTACGGCTAAGGGATTGTCAGTTCACACGATTGAGAGATATACCTGCGACATAGAAAGAGGATTCATCCCCTTCTGTAAGGATAACAAGATCAGTGAAACCGGAGAATTATCTCAGAGACTCATTGAACGCTTTGCTCTGTCGTTGGTAAGCAAAGGAAACAAGCCTGTAACGATTCAGAGCAAGATAAGACAGATCAGAGCCTTCCTGTACTTCTGTATGGATAATGACTACTGCCCTTCCTTCAAGGTTGTTCTTCCTAAAGCTGAGAAGCCAGTCAAGGAGACATACACCAATCAGGAACTGAAAGCCCTCTTGAAAAAACCAAACCTGAAAGAAACGTCTTTCAATACCTATAAGGCATGGGTCTTGATAAACTTCACGCTTGGCACAGGGGCAAGACTCGGGGCAATTCTTGAAATGAGAATCAAAGACGTTGATTTTGACAATATGATCATCACTATGCCCAAAACTAAGACTAAAAAGCCGCTTATAGTTCCCTTAACCGCTTCACTCTCAGAAGTGTTAAGAGAGTATATGAAGTACCGAAAAGCCAAAGACAGTAACGATTATCTGTTCTGCAATGGATATGGTAGCAAAGGAGACAAAAGAAGCACACAAGAGCTTATAGCGGCTTATAACAATAGCAGAGGCGTTACTAAGACAAGTATCCACCTGTTCAGACACACATTCGCTAAGCTATGGATTCTGAATGGTGGTGACGTGTTCAGGCTACAGAAACTGTTAGGACACTCTGATTTAGGAACTACAAGACAGTACGTTGAATTATACGGCACTGATCTGAACAAAGATTATGAAAGATATAATCCTTTGGAGATGTTCAAGGATAATCAACAAGGAGATAGACTCTCTATGAAGAAGCGATAAGTATAGCCGTGCAATATTGCACGGCTATATCTTTTTACTTCGTGATAGTGAAAACAATGGGCTTCTGAATCTGATTCAGTCTTTCTTTTAATGCTTCAATCTGTTTCTTAATATCCTCAACTTCTTGATTGTCATTGCTATTCTGTGTAGCATGATTGACATAGTACTGTAAGTCCATAGAATTTAATCCGTGAAACTTATCGATTATATCATTCTTCTTTTTGTCATAAAGTGCTATCACAATATCATACAGGCTTACATACTTACGGTTTCTTTCAGATTCAGTATGAATATCATTGCAGATATTTATAATGTCTTTGAGTTCATCATCGGTAAACAGGTCAGGGTTCTTAGGAACATAAGGCTCTTTCTTGGCTCTTGGCTTCTTAGTCTTCTTCTCAACAGTCTCAGTGGTTTCTTCTGTAGCAACAGTAGTAATTTCGTCCATAACAATAAAACCTCCTTTCTATGATACATTATATCACAGAAAAGAGGTCTTGTCAATAGGTTTTAGAATTTTTTAATCAATCAAGTGATTTTTTATATCCACGACATCATGTTGGATAATGTCGAGCTTGCTAGAATATTTATCAATAGTCTCAATTGCTTTAATGGTCGCAGCTCTCTGCTCTTTTATCTCTCTTGCATATTCATCAATAGTGGTCTTATAATCAAGTATAGTAGATTTATATTCTTCGTCATGTGTCTTCATCATGTTATATTGTTTATACACAATTACAATTAATACAACTACCATTGCAACAGGAAATGCAAGATTGGAGAATATAGCGGTAATCGACTCTAACATCATTATACACCCTCCAATTCAATAAAAGGCAAAAGAGCTTCAAGGTCAGCAGGTGAGATATTTATGTTGTCCTCTATATTTATATGTATCTTCTGTATATCTAAATCCACTTCTTCTTTGAGAAGACTTTCAAGCTCAGAATCATTATGGTCTGCTCTCTTTTGAATCTCTAATCTCTTATCATCAAAGAAAGATAGTTTAGGGTTGATCTTTTGCTCTATCATCTGATATACCTGATAACTTGTTTTAAGTGGTAATTCCTGCGCATATAAACGTCTTAATGCAGGAACTGCATTAACTAATTGTCCTAATGTAATTCTCATATTTATAATCCTCTGTTATATTAATTATATTTATGCTGTAGTGACTACTTTGCCACCTGATGTTAGTTTCTGGTCATAGTTGCAAGCAAGCTCCACATACTTATAAGAATTATAATATAAACGTATTTTTTGCGCATATAAATAATTCCATAGATAAGATGAAGAACCTAAATTGTAAGATCCAGAAGAAGCAGGTATAAAGTCTTTAGAACTTAAGCTTACTGAGTTATATCCTGACTCTAATTTAGATACAGAAGAACTTGAAGAAGAAGCTTTATATTCTGTGCCACCTATAGTTAAATTACCGCTATAATTACAAGCTAATGTAATTGACTTGGTAGAAGAGTAGCATAATTTTAAAGACTCTATATAAGCTGTCTCCCAATACTTACTGGATGTACCTAAATCATAGCCTGTAGATTTAGGTGCTAATACGCCAGCAGAAGATAAAGACACAGAATAAGTAGTACCATTCTTTAATTCGCTTATATCTGTTGATGTACTACCACCTGTATTCACTGCTACACCATTTATATATAGTTTTTTATTATCTGCGGTTAATGTCACACCATATGTATTAGTCCCTAAATATAAAGCCTTAAAGGGATATGTAGACGTTCCTAATGTCCACATATTAGCTGTTGTACCTCTAATACATTGATTATCACACTCAAAGTATAAGTGTTCAGTTGTTTGCCAGTCACCTATAATTATAGTTGGTGCAAATATGCGTATTCTATCATATTGTGCACTGGTATTATAAGAGCCGCCTATTGTCATAGTCGAACTACTTGTACAGTCTATAGCAACAGTACTTGATGTGCCACTGTATATTGTATTAGCCTTAATTCTGGAAGCAGAGATTGTACCAGTAGTTATATTCGAGCCATCTATAGATGTTGCACCTGATTGTGATAAATCAGAGAATTTTACGTATCCTGTTAAAGATATACTGCTTGAAATTATACTGACTGTTCTATCAGTCATGGTAAAATCAGTTTCTGATGTGCCGGATTTTATAAGCCAGTTTATTTTATCCGCTGTCTGACTTACAGTAGATACAGTAGTTTCTAACTCAGTGGTTTTATTCTTAGCATCTGTAGCAGTGGTATTTGCGTCTTCTGCTGTTTTCTTAACAGAAGATACAGTAGTTTTAATCTCAGTAGATGTCTGCTCTAAAGACGAAACATTCTCTTGAAGAGTAGCAGTTTTATTTTTTGCGTCGGTAGCATTTTTGTCTGCGTTCTCTGCTATCTTCTTAACTGAGGATACCTCAGTACTTATAGATGTAGCAGTCTGTTCAAGTGTAGATATGTTGCCTTCTGCGTCTCCTAATCTAGAGACTGTAGATTCTATAGTGCGTGTCAATTCATTATACTTGCCACGTAATCTATTGAGTTGAGAATTTATACTGACCTGCTGTGTAGACCTCTTTATTTGTCCGGTACAGCTTATTTTAACGCCAGAGGGGCTAATCTCTTTACTGGATACTATTGTTTTAACGCCTTTACAAGTTATAGTATCTCCTACTTGAATATTATGGTCTTTTAGCAATTCTATGCTAGAAGGTGTATATGTAAGAGTTTTTAACTTATTTAACAGTGCATCAGCTACAGAGGTAATTTCAGACGCTTCGTTGGCATATAAAATAGGATTATCCTGAATAATATAAGCATTAGAGCCTGTGCCAGATATAACGCCTATATCATCATCAGATAGTCTTATTTGTATTTTATCTATCACTGGACAAGCAAATTCTTCGATTATAGTTGATACAGTCTCTGATATTGTAAGATTAACAGATTTTTCTGTGTACCATTTTAACTGTAATTTGCCATCTGTATTTATAAATGCGTATGAACCAGAAGCTTGTGCGATATAAGATATAATCTGTCCCGCTGTTATATTAGTGCCATTAAAATTATCTTTGACGCTAAAATTTCCATTGGTAATTGAAGTATTGGCAAGACTAATATCACTATACGTGCAAAGAGATTTTAGCATCTGAAACATAGATATAGGGAATGTAAGCCCATTTATCCATTCATCTACTATCTTTTCAGACAGTTGCTTCATATAATCATAAGCTGTGATAGATACTTTATTTTTACTCTTCTTGGCTTCTGAGATATAGAATATACCAAAAGACTTAAAATCAGTGTCATCCATCTGTTTTATAAATACTTCGATTTTATCTTGCTTATAATCGTCTGTGAACCATCCGGATAAGTTATTTATAGCAAGAGTAACTTCTGCACAGGATATGACACCACAGATTAAATCATCACCTGTATTTATATCCTGACGTATTTTAACGCCTTCAAGTAAATCTGAATCGGTTATAGTCTTAGTAGTGTTACCGTGCGTGAAAACTATTTTATTTTGCATTATTTTTCACCATCCTTTTGTATAGCAGAGAACGTTATATTTTGCCACAATCCATTCTTTATAACACCAGAATATAAATCTGTTGAAGAATTAGATGTATAACAGTTATAAGTAGATTCTCCTTTTATAGGGTCATAAATAGTAAGGGTATATTCGCCCTGAATACTATTTAACAGTGCCGATACTGTTGCCTGTGTACTAGGTGGTAATGTTATCGTAAATTTGCGTATCTTATGGTATATCCAATCAATATGCATCACACCATCTTCTGTACGTCCTGAATTCTCAGATTGGAGACTTTGTATCTCAGTTTTGATACTTTGGGCTGTATAGGTGGTTGAGCCTATCTTAAATTCACCAATATTCATTTATCTGTCCTTTCTTTCAATTTTTGACGTAAACGCCGCAAACTCTATATATTATAATATAGAGCTTGCGGTAAACACGTCAAAAAATGAGATTTAATATGTTAAGCTATCAGGTGAACGAAACGGCGCGATTCTTTATTCGATTGTTACCTCTATTCGCTGAACGTGCTATATCTTCATCGCCGATAACTGTTCTATTGTTTTTATTCGATTCATCTATATCTCTACCCAATTTGTCTATAGCGTCTACTATATCTTTTGTATTGTCCTTGCTAGTATTGTTAAATACTTGAGACACGTTAGAGGTCTTGGAATTAGAATAGTTTGTTGTATAAGAATTATTAGTAGTTGTATTAACCTTTGGAACAGAATTCTTATTAGGCATAGATATTGGGTTTAGAATCTTACCATCTTTATTAAGAGATTCAGCATAAGAGTATGATGTATCAAATAGACTGGTTGCTTTATGTGCACTATCTGCCGCATCTTTCAATTTATTGAATGCTGTAACTTGGTCTAATATAGAAACAGTATAATTACTTGTAGAATCCTTGATTTTATTAACCTTGTCTGTGTATGTATCGCATGAGTTATTAAAATTATCAAGCGATTCAGTAGCATTGTCTTGAACCTCTTTATATGATTCAATGGCTGTCTGCTGGTTATTAATACTATCAGTGGCTTCTTTTACAGAGCCATTAATAGTATTCACAGTATCATCAAATAACAGTAAGGAAGAATTATCGCTCAGGGCTTCTTTCTGTTGATTATAAGAATCTGTAAAGTTTATGACGGAAGCTGTTCCGGTTTTACAGATATCATTCATATAATTTAGTTTATCAGAATAAGAATCAAATTCTTTTGTGCTTCCTAACTGCTTCTTAACCTCTTTAATTCTATCTGTATAAGCGTTTGTACCAGTTGCGGCTCTATATGTAACTCCACCTGCTATTTTTAAAGCATTGCTTATACCATAGACAGGATTTATCGCGCTATGTAGCCCTTGCTTAAGCATAGTAGTTGCACTAGCATTAGTTATGTTAGCTTTAGTATAATCATCTACATATTCTCGTGCTTCGGCAAAATACTCCATCAAAGGCTTTAGACTGCCTTCACCTATGGATCTGAATACCGCACTTAATAACTTGCCTATCATCTTGACATCGTTAAGCATATCTTTGAGTCCACCAGTAAATATATCTCCAATAGCTTTTGTGATTTTACCAATCCAGCCACTCTGTAGCATCTCAAATAAATCACCCAATGCATCTGTTAGAGCCGTGACAGCATCTGCTAATGCAATTACCATTTCAACCGTTTTACTTCCATTGGATTTTGAATCGTCCTCGTCTAACTTACCAAAGAAGAACGCTAAATATTCACTTGCTTCTTTTGCAGCGTTTTTAAGACTATTTATCATATTTGTAAGAGATTCAATAAGTTCCTGTCCCTGTACGGTTGCTGTAAAATATATTTGTACGTTATGAAACTGCCCATATAACCATTCTTTAAATTCGGCTATTTTGTTTCTATTATCTGGTGTTAAAACAATAACATTGATAGATAACCTATTAAACTTGCTATTAAAATCCTTTTCAAACTCTTCTATAGCTTTGCCACCATCAGTTGTATCGGCACCGATATTTAATTTAAGTCTACTGTAATCACGGTTAAAGTCTTCCTTAAGCTCTTGGAACTTCTCCTGCGCCCGCTCCGGATTAGCTTCAACCTCAGACTTAAACTTTTCAAGTTTTGAAGCCCATGTTTGTTTGAACTCATTTAATGCCTTTTGTGCTCTAGTTGTACTTACATTCAAATCCAGAGTCTTTATACTAGAAGACATACTATCTATAGTAGATTTAATGTTTTTAAGTGCTGTCTCTGCGTCAGTCTGTTGTATATTATCTGTAGCTACAACAATACTTATTTTAAGCTGTCCTAATTCACTATCCCAATATGTTTTAAAGTCCTTAAGAGCTTTGCCGCCATCAGTAGTATCTGCTTCAACATCTGTAACAAGCTGACTATAATCTTTATCAAAATCATTCTGTAATTTGATAAACTCTTTAACTGCGTTATCTGGGTCTGCTTCTACTATAGCTAAGAACTCTTTAAGTCTTTCAGTCCACTTACTCTTAAAGTCATCAAGTTTTTGCTGTGCTTCGTCTGTGTTGACATTTATATCAAGATCTTCGAGACTCTTTTGTAACTCAGCTATAACATCCTGAATATTCTGTTTAGCTAATTCAGCATTAGCAGATACAGATACTTCAACTGAATTTGATTCTTTATCTATAGATGTATCGGTTTTTTTAGAGCCGCTAGTAGTAGATCTATTGTAGTTGAGTATATTTAATTCATCAAAACCCGCTAAAGCATATAAAGCCTTCTTTGCTTCTACAGCTTCTTCTTTAACAGAAGATATAGAGTCCGCTAAATTATCTACACCTGACTTATTTTTATCTACTTTGATCTTAGAGCCGCCAAATACTTCATAGAATACTTCGCTAAACGCTACAGCATAATCAAGTATCTCACTTACCCATGATAGTATATTAGATAATACAGGAACTACAGTAGCGGATAAATTGGACGCAATCTGACCAATCTGTTCTTGTATATCACCAAATAGATTTTTTAACTGTTGTACTTGTCCCAATGGTGTATTAGCCATATTGGAATTCATGTTTCCAACTGTGCTATTGACCTTCTGGATAATCAGGTTTACTTTATCAGCTTCTGAACCATATTGTAGTATCTGCTTCTCAGCGTCGGTAAAATAAATACCTACTTCTTTCAAAGAATCAGCCTGACCGTTAAGTGTCTCGGCAAACTTCTTACCCATATCAGTAGCAGTACCGACAGAAGCATTCAGACCATCTTTAGCGACTATAAGATCATTCATAGCGGGTATGAGCTTCTCTATACTAGAGACTTCCAACTTATACATCGAAAGTTGTGCAATGCCAGCTAATTGTACCTCATCGCCTACTATACCTAATTCTTGTTGTGCAGAAGTGAGTTCCTTTATACTGTTGATCTGTGTATCAGTGGCATTAAGATTAGCTCTCATAGCTGTAGTCAGTTTCTGTTCTGCGTTAAATTGGGTAGTATATGCCTGTGTACACTCTTTAGAGACTTTAACAACTACAGCCGCAAAAGCCAATACTTTAGCAACAGAGAATGCGGATTTAATAGCATCGCCCATTTTACCCGCACTAACTGATACCTGATTCAACTGTTGTTTTGCGCCTTCACAGCCACGTTTAAGTTCGCTAATTTCAGCAGATATTTTAACTTGTAATTCTTCTACAGTCAATTATATATCCTCTCCTTTCTTTGTTTTATTATATTCTTGGTTACGTTTCTGAGCAAAATCTAAGAATTGCTCTTTAAGTAAAATAAGATCATTAGTCATTCCATTCTCAGGAACGGAATTATCTTGTATTATGTCTTTAGTAAATAGAGAAGGATATATATCTTCAATAGACGGCATATCTTCACCGGATAATATACAACCAACGAAATTAGCGGTCATTCTTGCCACATTATATCCATTCATAGTATTTTGCTTCAATATATACTCATTCTGCTTATTATAAGCGTTTATAGAGTCTAAAATCTCAGCATATGAATAATCATAATATTCACGTATATTTATACCAGACAAGAGGGCTGAATCTTTGATATAATCAAATAACTCAGCCATTGTCTCTATATTTAAGTTCTCAGTGCTATCAGGGTTATCTGTAGCACTGGAATTTAGTTTTTTTCGTTTCTAATAAAACCGCTTGCCTTAAATACCTCTAAGGTTAAATTGATAAGGTCAGTCATGCTATTGTCTTCAAGATACTTGTCTACAATATCGTAGGTTTCATTGATAGTGTGCTTAGTCTGAATAGAAGCGTGAATAATAGCAATTATATCAGAGATTTTAGGTAATTCACCATCTTTAAGACCTGTGAAAATAGAGATAGGATTCTTGCCTAAATCCTTTTCAAGGTTAATACAAGCACGTGCTGTAAGTCTTAAGTTATATTCAGTGTCATTTGTTTTAAGTGTTGCGAAATTAGTCATGATTAAAAAATTCTCCTATTTATATTATATTTATGTTTTATTCTAAGTTATATATAAGTTTGTATAAATAAAGGGCATATATGGTGTTTATATGCCCTCTATTGTTAAAATGTTATGCTCCTACAGGATCAGTGACCGTAATGTCAGAGTCAAGAGCGACAGAAGCGACAAAGTAAAGAGGTGCGTTTACAGAAGCCGACTGAATAGTGTTGTGAATCTCTCCTGAGAAAGTGAAAGAAGTGCCATCAGGGAATTCAACCTTATATTCGTGTGACTTACCGTCCTCAATTGCCTTAAGCTGTCTATAGTTTGAAGTTGCGCCGGAATTATCATAAAGAAACTTAAAGTCCAGAGAGCCATAATCACCAATACCTGCGATATAGCGTCTAGTGCCATCCTTAAGGGAAGTAACATCTACTTTCTCAAAAGTAGCTCCCATATTAGGACATTCAGTAAGACCTGCAATCTCAGTAAAATCTGCGCCAGTGCCCTTGATTGAAAATGTAATGCCTTTAGATAAATAAGCTTTAGTAGTATCTGCCATTGTTTTATAATCTCCTTGTTGAGTTAAAAATATATTTTTTAGTTATTCGGGTATCTTTCGTTTAGTGTGATCTCGTAATTGGCTACATACATATTTATATCAGGGTCTAATTTTATATCCTGTCCTGATGTGCGTATAAAGCCATTGAGAATCATAATATCGTCTATCTCATCTAATTTAGAGTCATCTATATATTCATGACTATAAATTTTAAGTGTAACCACGATTCTAGAGTAAATAAGGTTTGTAGCCACGACCAAATGATTATTGGTGACAATATTATATGATATGCATGGAAATTTAGGGTTCTGAGGTATGTAATTCTCAGAGTAAGTAGGGCATACAGCCCCCAATTCTTTTGTTATAAATTCGCTTATATTTATCATCTGTGAAGCTCCCTTTGCAATTGCTCTCTGAATATTCGCACAATATCCTGTCTTGTTTGTTCAAGAGCAGGATGTAAATAAGGCATCGGTTCCATACCTTCTGTTGTATGCCATTCGCCTTCGAGGTCTTGATAAGACCACGGGGTTTTGCGTCCATTGCCATACATAGCATAAATACCAGTACCATATTCAACATAAGGTGCATAATGGACATTGGTATATACATATCCTTCTCTATCTTCTATTCTATGTGATATGGATTGACGTAATTGTCCAGAATCACCGACAGGACACAATTCCTTGGCTTTATTCTCAACAATATAAGTTGCTTTGTCCAGTGCCGTATTTATAGCGTCATCAGATAATCTATTGACTCTTGAAGCAAAATCATTGATTCTTTCAAGGCTCATTTTGTTACCTTATTAAGATATAAAGTCTGTCTATTATCAAAGAATGATTTGCCAAAGTCTGTTATAATATAAGTTATATCGCCATCTATGATATAATCATCTATATCTAAATCTTTAAGATAAGTGTATGGCGCAATGCATATATGCGTTACGTCTCTATAACGTATATCTTCTACAGTCTTATGGTCTGCCACAAATAAAAGACCTGTAAAGAATATATCTTCAGAAGCAGTATTTATTTTGCGTCCTTTTGAATCTACTTCCTGCTTGTTATGTCTATAGAATAGATTCTTAAGATATGAATTAAACATATCAGATAAACTTTACCTTTCTGAATCTCTTTAATTGCTTATATATTGAGTCTGAATAGTCACTATTATATGATTCACTAGTACCCGCTATACTTTGGCTTGAAATGCCTTCTGAACCTAATCGATTAAAATCCTCTAGTACCATCTTAATAATGACGTTATCGAATTTATCATCAATATATTTGCAACCTGTATATGTTTTAACGAATGTTTTTGCGCTGTCAATAAGCGTTTCTATGAGTTCATTCTTATCTGTTGTGTTATGCAAAAGGGTTTTGATTGTGTCTACAGTTACCATTATTTAACCTCTGGAAAGAGAGGTTGTTTATAAGCAACCTCTCGTATTGTTATGTATTTAGCCGCCTGCCTGAGTAGTCTTCTTGACAATCTTTACACACTCGGACTCATCGGTCAGAGCGCATACAAGAACCTGTCTGCCATAAATGGTATTGGTTCTGGTATTCGGGTCTCTGTCCTGCTCAACCTCTGCGTCCTTCTTAATAAAGGTAGTGACTGCATCAGGGGCATAAATCAGGATTGTGTCATCTGCGATAAGCTTGCAAGTGACAACTGGAACACCTGCGACAGTACCGATGTAACCAGTTCTGACATAATCTTCAGAGTACTTAAGGTCATCTTTGAGAGCCTTTCTGAGAATACCTGCCATCTTGGGATTGACGAAAGCAGTGAACGCAATTTCAGAAGCCGACTCCTTGTTAAGAAGGGCGAGAGCGTCAACGAATGCGTCAAAACCAAACGAATCTGCTTCTACCTTGTTGGTAGTGGTCATAGCCGCTGTAATTGCCTTGGTATTCAGAGCATTGATAAGCTTCTTGGTGAGAGACTCAACGCCCTTGTCTACGAGATAAGGGTCTGTCATTTCATCCTCGTCAGTGTAAGAGAACTTACCCTGAGTAGTAACAACGGTATACTCCTTAGCGGTGTAGGACATAGTAAGACCAGTGGTGTTACCCTTGCCTTCGGTTACATCTGCGACATCGCCAGTCACAGAGTAGGTATTGACCTTCTTCTTCATACCTGCGGATTCTGTAAGGGTATTATCGAGGGTCATGTAATTCTTAAGATCTTTGTTTGTATTTAAGACCTCTGCCATCTTATTGGCGATAATAAAGTTTTCGTATCTAGTATTAGCCATTATATTTTGTATCTCCTATTTTTTTAGATTAACTTCCTGAGAGTTTCTTATATAACTCAGGATTGGTTTTATATAAATTCTGAGCGTCTTTTAAGCTCATTTTACTGAAAGATTCTTTTGTAATTGTATTGTTGGATAAACCTGATTTAGGTGCATTAGAAGCTAATCTCTTTTCTACTTCCGTTTTTACAGAAGCTTTGAATGCCTTATCCAGTTTATCTATATTCTCATGCATCGTATCAGCATTATCAGTAACTACAAGATCAACTAGTGTAGCAGAGATACCTTTATCAGCTAAAATAGAAGCTGCGGCAGCTTTATTCTCAGCGAGTGTTAATTCACGCTCTTTATCAGCAATTGCTTGCTCTCTCTGCTGTAATTCATACTCATATTTTTCAGTAGCGGACATCGTAGCGAGCTTTTCAGCTTCTTTAACTTTCTTGTTATTTTTAAGCTCTGCTGTCTTTAATGCCTGTGTTACACGTTTATCTGTTTCAGACTGGATCATCTTTTGAACTTCTTCAAGAGTGAATGTCTTTACAGTATCATTGGTATTGGTGGTTTCAGTAGCAGTAGTATTTTCTGCGCCTGATTCATTGGTAGTTATTGTGGTTTCGTTATTCATGTATTTTAACCTTTCTAGTTCTGTATGTATTTACAGCCCTATTTTTTGATATAATAAAAAGAAGTAGTAAGGTACGTATAGGCATACCTTACGCCTTCATTCAACAATTCATTACTGGTTTATGAATTATAATTCACAATATAAGATAAATTATTTTGATAATTTAGCTCTTACTTGTTCTCTCCATCTCTCCGGAACGTCTTCAATAGTCATCTTCCCTGCTTTAATCCATCTAACATAAATATTCACCATATTATTCAACTCCTTCTGTAAGTAAAGCGGCAAGTTCCATGACAGCAGATTCAAGGTCAGTGGTTCTTACTCTCAGTTCTGCGTCAGTGGGGCTGTACTTTGGTATATCGCTATCAGTTTCAGTATAAGTGTGTGTAGAATGCTCTGTGTCAATTGCCAAATTATAAATAAGCCCTGTATCCTCTTGTAAGATATACTTGGTCTTATCTGAGTAAATCTTATAAAGGTTTACTCCATCGGCTCTTGTTTTATAAAATTCTCTTACTATCATGTTTTGTCTCCTTGATTTATTTTATTGGTATTCTTCGGGAATGGCGCATATATCCGGATAATCTTCTATGGCTCTGAATTGATCTGCGTATGTTGACCAGTTGGTAGCGGATTTATATGTATCAAGCATCTCTTGTAAAACATATATATAACCAGTGCCGGATTCAATTGGTGTGCCTGTAAGACTACTAGCATCTATGGAAGGCAAATTAGTGCCACGAATGATAAGTGTCTTTAGGTTGCTACAACTTGTAAAACTTTGCATTAACCATGAACTAGAAGCAGGATATATGTCAATCTTATTTATAAGAGTACAACTATAAAAATGGTATCCTGTATCATAATAACACTCTGCTTTAGGCTGAATAAATTGTCTTAGGCTTGAACATCCATTGAAGACATTCGTGCCAATTGTACCTGCCAGATTAGGTAAATATACACTTGTTAAATTGGAACACATATAAAAAGCGTTAATAGGCAATTGCCAAATGTATGGGGCATTTACCGTTTTTAATCCTGTATGGTTTGTAAATACAGAAGCCTTATAATCAGTACCTTCATAGCTAAAATCTTCAAGTGTATTCTCAAAAAGCTGTTTGAAGTAGGTTGCTTCAGGGATTTTTGCTATAGCTCTTTTATACTTCTCAACATTATAATAGAGGTTATTATCAGTGAGGGTTATGTCTCCTGTTGGTGTTATACCAGTGGTTATACTGTTTATCTTCGAGGGCATATCAGAGGGCTTCATGGTATCAGTGGAATTTGTTTTGCTCCGAATCGCGTTTGCTATATCGGTTAAAGTTTTATCTTGAATTATCTTAGCCATATTAGTAATTAGTGTCCTCTGCATTCTCTAGATTAAGTGAAATTATATTATCCTCTGATATTGTGATACCTGTACCTGCTGTATAAGTAATTTGGGCAGGTATATCATCTTTGGTTATATATTTTGTATCATTAGTGAAGATAGAAAGGCTTGCGCCCTTGAACGCTATATTTGACTTATCTTTTGTATAAATGGGGTCTGTCTCATCCTTCTGTTCTGGTACATCAGATAACGTAATATAACCAGAGTCATTTGTCAGAGAAGATATATTCGCGCCATTAAACAGAATATTAGGTTTATCTTTTGAGTAAACAGGATCTGATTCATTCGCTTGTTCAGGTAAATCCTCTTTGGTTATATAACCCTTATCGTTTGTCAAAAAAGATATTTTGTCTTGCTTAAATATAATGCTTGACTTATCTTTGGTATATACAGGGTCAGATTCTGTAAGCTCAGGTAAATCATCAGCCGTTATAAATCCCTTATCATTATGAAGGGTAGATATATCAGAACCCTTAAAAACTATACTGTCTTTGTCTCTTGTATATATAGGATCTGATTCTTCCTTCTGGGTAGGTATATCAGATTTGGTTATGAATCCAGAATCGTTAGTCAAAGAGGATATATTTGCGCCGACAAATACAATATTAGGCTTATCATTGGTGTATAAAGGGTCGGATTCTGTTGGTATATCTGATTTTGTGATATACTTGCTATCATTGACAAATTCAGATATATTGTCTCCCTTAAAAGCTATATTGGGCTTATCCTGAGTATATACGGGGTCAGATTCTTCTGTATGGGCAGGTATATCAGATTTTGTTATATATCCTGAGTCATTGGTCAAGAGAGATATATTATCTCCTTTACGGATTATATTTTCTTTGTCTTTGATATAAGCAGTAGAGCCGTTACCACTTATAATTATAGTATTATTGTCATGTATAATCATAAAATGAATCCCCCAAATATAACAGTCCTTGAATTAGTGTATTATATTCTTCCGATTTATTTTTAACCTTGATCTCATACTTATAATTACCTGTGATCAGGTCTTTAGTATCATCATTCGTTAGAATATAATTGATTGTGTCTGTATCATTGTCTACAGTGATTACCTTTTGTAAATTTATTGTTTCACGTGAAACACTTTTCTTTATCGTTAGATATATTATATCTCCCGATTCAAATATACCATCAGATAAATTAAGATATAAGGGCTCTGTATCGCCCTTAATCATATATATATTGTTGTTCTCGTCTATTCTCATGTATCCTCCTAATCTATGACTGCTAATACTGTTGACCTGCAATTACAATGCATTGGTGGGTAATTTACACCTACTCTTGCATCAGCTAAATTGAATATGCGACCATCTAACCGCTTACAAATATTAGATACTCTAGAATCGTGAGCCGCTAAATACTTATATCGTGTTATACCAGAAGCTATATATCTATCTCGTATAGATTGATTCTGAACATAGGTTAATTCTGTTCTAGCGATTCTATCAGCTTTGTAAAGAGAGACATCAAAAGCGTTTTGAATCATTTTGGTTAAATCGTCTTTACCTGCACCGACAGTTAAACAGTTTATAAGACCTTGTTGAAGTCTATTATTCAATTCGGCTCTGTTAGACCAGATTCTAGAAGAAAAGTGTCTGCCATCAGAACACCAAAGAGAATTAACTACCTGTTGTGCTCTGGTTGAATCGAATTGTCCAAACTGTATTGTGTTAGGTGTATAGCGTGTCAGATTATGATTTGCTATACCATTATATAAATCTGTAAGCTCAGTATTGTCAATCTGATATTCTGCGCTAGCACAGTTATTTATAATCTGCTGTAAGGCTCTTATCTGGTCTACATATTTGTTATAAAGAAGCAAGTCATTTACAGTTGAAGGTCTCCAACGTGAATGTAAATGCTCCCATTTAGAGGTTAGTAAATCCATAACCTGATTCATTGTTTCAATATATAGCTGGTTTAACTGGTCTAACATCTGTTGATGTGTTTGATTTGCCATATATTCAGCTTGTCTGGATATACGGTTCGCAAAATATGTTGCCGTACTCATTATTCAGTTTCTTCCTGCTGTGTAGTATTATGTTGTGTAGTGGGCTGAGTTGAAAATCCGGTCAAAAGATTAGGCAAGGTTTCAGTTGGGTATAAGTCCTTTTCTTTCTTCACCTTTTCAGCTTCTGCTTGTGGATCAGAGACAAAAGGTAAGAGGGTAAGAAGCGTCTCATTCGATACAGTACCATTGAGCATCGAAACAATTTGAGCCGATTCAAGAAGATTCTCTGGTAAGTTGCGAGTAAAGACAATATCAATGTCGCGCCAAATCTCAGTGTCAGATTCAGAGGTCAGATTCAAAATGGTCGATATAAGTTCTATACGCTTCCTCATGCCCTTGGTTAAATGGTTTACGATATTAGCGGATTGATTTTCAAAACCAATAAGCTTATATCGCATAGCAATGCCGGATTGAGCCAGAAGTTTCTCATCACTAAAATCTGGTGACTTAGAGATTTTATGGATATTGTCGTTGATCTTCTTAAGAATATTCTCAATCTGTGTATCTGAGATAGCCTTAGTGAGATAAGAAGCAGTCGCGCCCTCATCGAGTAAAATAACTCGATTCTTCTTCATGTCACTAATGTCTTCTGGATCAGCGTCCATACCTGTAATTACTAAATAAGCGTCACAGAATGCTTCGAAATCATCAACCTCAGCAGATTGTAGGGTATTATAAGCATCCTGTAAGGTCATGATGTTAGAGAAGATAGATGTGTCATCATCTGTCGTATATTCAATCACGGGCACTTGTTTATAGTAATGCTGTTCTTCTGATACAAGTTCAAAAGAAGAATACTGCTCATTTGTCTTGTAAGTCGTTATATTCTTAGAATCGTATACTTGGACATAATAGTCTTTAGTAATGGTGCTGTTCGCGCAATTGTCTACTGAATATAAACGTATAGCATATAAAATCTCATGATCTATAGTATCATCGTGAATACAGAACATATCAGTAGGTGGTATAATCTTATATCTGCACTGTCCATCAGAATCAATATAGTGTAATTCGTAAGCATGACCATATATAAGTAATTGCTTAGTTAATTCGGTATCCTGTTGTTCTTTGTCGTTATAATTTAAAACATTAGTGATTGTGGTTATATCTGCGTCAGATTTATAAGTCGTTGGTATACCTATAATATAACCTGCATAGTTGGTGACTATATCGTAACAGTAGTTTGTAATTATCTTGTTACAAGGTTTTGTAGTGTCTTCAAAATACTTATTTAAAATATCCTGCTTGCCATCGTAATAGCTTTTAAATTTATTTAGCAGAATAGTGTCTGATAAATGCTGTGATAAGCAGTTCTTTAATATATCTTGTGTTAATGGAGTATCTTTATTTAAAATATGCATAAGGTTTTTATAGTGCTCCTTTGCTTAGTGTTTTTATTTTTGGTTTTAAATCTATAATTTGTATAGAATATCTCAGCGCATCCAGAAAATGGTTATACAAGTCTACTGGTTCGTTTATATAGTTTCCGTCTTTATCTTTCTTCCACGAGTAATTTTCTAACTCTTCGATTGTCTGTACACAATGAGGATTTACGACTATCTTAAGCTGTTGTAGTTTCTGGATACCGTGTAATATAGAATCTGCGCCTTTTTTACATTCTCTTATTCTATATATATTGTGTTGTTTTATCTCAGCTATCGATTTTGGTTCAGCCGAATCTGCTATAATCTCAGATTTTGCATAACCTTTTTGCCTTATGATCTTAGCTATCTTATCGTTTGTAAGCCCTGTATCCCCATATTCATCATATATGTATAATGTATTAGAATCCTTAAAATATAAGCTTGCTATAAGGGCTGTCTTGTCATTTACGAATCCAAAGTCTAAGCCGATACATAGCTTGCCATCTGTTGTATTCTCTATAACGCCTGTAGACCAATTATAATAAACCAGTTTAGATAGTGTCGCAAAATCTCCATCTGCATATATTTTATAATAAGTTGGATTAGATTGTTTCATATCTTCAAGAGAACGAACATAATCATCTGGAAGAAAAGGATTATCTTTATAAGTAGTCTTTAATATAAAAGTATCAGAAGGTATATCATTGCCATCAAACCATTGTTTATATACCCAATTTGCTTTTGAAACAGGATTAAAAGACAAATATATCTGATTGTTTGGTGTCTTAGCCCTGACACGTAAAACAAGCTGTGTAAAGTCATTCTGTGTTAATTCTGTGGCTTCTTCGATCCATATATCGGTTATAGACGCTATAGATTTTATTTTCTCAGGGTCATCAAGCCCACGGAACATAAATATAGAACCATTGGGTAAGTGAATCTTAGGTGGTATATTATTTATCTTTATAAGATCTTTATGACCTTTAAAGATCTGATATAAAAAATCTACGATGTTCTGAAAGACAGAATCACGTATGGTTGCGCCGACCTTACGAATAACAAGTATTTTACGTTTAGATTGTAATGCTTTTAATATAAGTTTTTGAGCTATAAAATAAGATTTACCAGAGCCTGCACCACCATAATATATCTCAAATTTACGAGTATAATTAAAAAGGTGTGCCCTGTAAGCAGGACACACACATTTTGAATCAATATTGATATTAGCTGTCATCTGTATTATCGGATTCTTCTGTATCGTCGGTTAAAGTGACGTTGAAGTTAAAATTATCAAGGGATTCAAGAGTTATCTTCTGATTCTGTAGTCCCATTTGTTTTTGAATCAATTCGAGTGCCTTCAACCGATCTTTTGGATAAGCAGTTTCATCCATAGCAATTGATTGTAGTTGCTTCATAATCAGTGGTGCTGTTATATGTAAATCCTCAGCCATCTTGTTTATAGAGTCGTTAATGTATTTATATACGTGCGGATTCTCTAATATCTTAAAAGCAGAGGAATTATAAGCAGGATTCTTGTTATCTGGATAAGCCTTTTTATACGCATTGGTTGCATGAAAGCCATTGGTAAGGTAGTATTCACAGAATAAACGCTGTTTGGGCGTTAATCCATATTCATCTAATTTAGACATCTGAATCGCGCTCCTTAATTATTTTTTCAAGCTGTTGTATATAAGATATGTTTTGTTTTTCGTGCTCGTCCATAGCTTTAAAAAGCTCTATAATGTCTTGATAAGGATATTTAAGTATAATAGTAGCGATTTTATCAGCAGGATATTTTAGTCTAACAATTTTCATATATTAATTCCTTCGTTTATCATTTTCATTCTAGCTTTATGATCAGCAGTCATTCTTTTAAGATTTATTGTATCACGATCATGAATTTCAGGTGTGTACATAACATTATCGAAATTCTCTCTCACAGGATACTCTAGTATATACTCTTTGATATCCTTTAATGGTACTATATAATAATAAGTAGTCTCTGTTTTTTCGGGTTTATAAACGCTTTTTAGTTCATATGGATTTTTGCTATTTAAATTATACTCCATATGACTTCTTAACTCAGAAAAGTTTATAAGAATCAATTTATGCTGATTGGCAAAGTAGTAGCATAATATGTCTGACTGTGATCCTCTAAGATATCCTATCTCTCTTTTGCCACTAAAGAAGTCTGAGTGATCTTCAACAAAAAGACTTTGATAGTTTGAGAAGTCTGTTTTAATCTCTAAATCAAAAGTATATTTTTTGGGTATGCGCCCATAATCGTCACATACATATATATGTGCATCAATACCTTTACTTTGCAAATCTTTGTCACTTGGCACTCTCTGTATATACATATCGCCTTCGTATAGCCTGTTTAAGGTTTTAGTGGCTATATATTCGCCCTTGTGACCTTTATATAATTCGTCTGTTATGTCGTACTTATTATTCTTTATAGCCATCACTTTTTACCTCTTCTGTTTTTTATAAGTGTTACGATCTTATTATATACAAATGGTGCGACAGTTTCAAATGTGCCGATTATAGCACCGACTAACATGGATACTAAAATCAATTGAATTATTTGGATCATATTATTTAAAATCCTTTATTTTATTATATTTAGAGACATAAAAAAGAATTCTGCATAGAGATCCTTTTTGTCTCTACACAGAATTCATTACTTAAATTTTATTTATTATTAACAACCTTGATATAAAATAATTTTATTTATCTTGGATCTTTGTATTTACAAGCGGAAGATTTGAAAAGATATATACATTACATTTGTTTCTTATGGCTCTTGCTCTACCAATAGCTTGATACAGCTCTTGTTCTATAGCCCATATTTGAATTGTTTGAAGGAATTTGTTCTCAAAGGTCATGAACGTGAATTCATAGCCATTACGATTTATATTTTGTCTCGACATCTCATCATCATCACATTCAAGAGAAGATACCTTCCTGCCTAACATTAAAGAATATAAGATATATGTGTCCATATTTATGTGCGGCGTTCCTACGATCAGTAAATCTTGTCCACCATAAGCATCTATGCCTGAACAAGCACCGAAATGGCAGATCTGATTATCAAATCCGTGTTGTTTAAAAGTTCTCTCTGCGTCTGCAAATGTTATCATGTTGATATGTTTATCTATGTCAGGTATTTGAGTCGTTATAAAATCGATTGTTCTATCTGGATTCTTTCTTATAGCTTCTCGGGATGTGCTATACTTACACCACTGGTAAATAATTCCAGTTGTATTATCTTCGTCTGTATCTATTTTAACTGCGCCTATATCAGTATATATGAGTCTATCTTTAAACAATAATTCACACATATCTTTATCTAGTGTAGCTGACAAGATTATATAAGTCTTATCGTTCTTAAGAAGGTTTAGATTAGATTTAGCGCATAAGATTCTTTCTTTACGTAGTTTAGGGTCATAAGTCTTTATCATAAAATCACTGGTTATAATCTCAGGTATATTTGTTTTTAACTGTCCTGCGATATTAGATATAGCAGATTTAATTTTCTTAGTGCCTGTAATTTTTATACTTGGAAAGATCTGATAACATTCTGAATTCATACACGTGATTGTATCGTCAAGAGTCCTTAATTGCTTTACAGTATCATCTGTTGAACCATTGTCCATAATAAGTTGGTGTATAAGTGCATTTATATCATCTCTACTATACTCAGATATTGATAACAGAGACTGTGTAATGTCTTCATCTATTATATATGTATTTAGATTAGGATTATTTAAGTGAAGCATATTTGCGTGCGTCGTTACAACTGTTGTAGCAGTCTTTAAAGATTCTACATTCTTTATATATGAGTCAATATATTCTCTTGTATCTTTACAGTTCTTATAAGCTACATTCTCAGCTTTTAGATTAGATAAGACATCTGCACCTGTATTAGACCACTGAGCATATAAAGTATTTAGGTTAGCAGAAGGTGAATCAAATCTTTGCTTACAGACTATATTTAGATCTGGATTATTTTCTACAATACGATTATATACTTCATCTTTTAAGTCGTGAGTTGGAAGGGCTACACACACATTCTCTAGATTCTCTTGTGTATACATTCTTGTTTTACCAATACCCGTAGGTGCTTTAATACAGTGGATTTTATTATCGTGAGCATTTAACGCTTCGCTAATAGCCATCATAGTATCTTGTTCAGCTTGTTCACGGGATATATATTCTATGGTATCCGATGTTTTACGTATCTTGTTATTTATCTTCTTTGGAATTGCACTTAACATATTTAATCCTTGATTTTGACATTCATCTTTGTATGGGCAGAAGTTTTCACATCTTGCGGGGCAATAACCCATCTTTCTAGCATACTGTGGGATCTTGTATTTACCGCTGATATTGTCTCCTGAATAAGCATATTCGTGACCTTCTACGTTATTATCTACCAATTCTTCAAATTCGCCATCTCCACCTTCAATACAAGCATAATTTGAACCGATACCAAAGAGTATATCGTGAGTTGCCCAATATTCGTGATTGTTAATCTCTCTGACAAGTCTACAGTTATCATTGAGAGCTTGGAAATCAAAGTTACGTATGAGGTCTTCATTATACGATTCTTTACGCTTCTCAACACTATAAGTGACCTTGGTTTCGCCCTTCTTATTTGTCTTGATCTTTTCAGGCTTAGCGAAATTGAAGTCGTAGTATTGAGCCGTGCGCCAATCCTGATATAATACGTGATCCGCAAACTCATTTGAATGAAGTTTTGCCCAATCAAAATTATCAGTATTATTTTTAGAAGATTTTACCGCAAACTCTATATTATTATATATAGAGTTTGCGCTATTTTCTTCTTTTTTTGAAGCAATGCATTCACAAAAATATTTGTCTTTAGTAGTGGGGCGAATATCGGGTAACCCATTACAAATATTCAAGCCTGCGGTTTTACAGTATACAGCTAAATTTTTTTGCTGATTTACAGAATCGTGATTCTTAAGATACATGGGCATTGCTTGTGTTATAAGTGCTATAGGATTAAATGTTGCATCATAATCAGTATATATAAGAGATTTACCGCCAAAGAATACTCTGGTTGAATCGATACACATTCTATCAGATTCAGGTACTATAACACGCATAGCATGAATGATAGCGCGTCTTATAGCAGGGATTGTTATAACTGTATTCGATCTGAATACTAGTCTGAATTTACGTCTGTATTCAGTATCACTGAAAGATCCATATACGAAACAGGGATTTAAGCCATAAGAATGACAGCGTTCAATAATCTGATCTGGTGTAACTTTGTTGGGATAATCAGTATGTAAATATTCGTTGTATTCAGCATCAGACATTTTACCATCTTTATGAGCTTTTGCAATGTCTTTTGGTGGATCATTGTCTATATCCAAAGCAAATATCTCTTGTGAACGCCAATCTTTACCTTTACAAGAGCCATCGTGACAAGTAGCATTTGCTTGCATTGTACGACCTTCATTTACTAAATAGTGTGCTAATTCTTCTGTATTATCAATTGTAACGTTTATAAGATTGTTGCGAACTAATCCTGTATCTGTGGGCTTAGAATCGTGTGTTTGGGTTTCAATCATAAGTTTTATATTTTTGTTTATAGCCAATTTTTGTTTCCTTTTCGTCTTTATATTCTAATTTTTAAGACTTTTATGTCTTACTGTTTTATTTATTACATATCTGTTGATCTGTTATTTAGGTTTTATACTTGAGATTCTTTAAAATCTCTTAACATAAAAATAGGCAGTCGTATAGAATTGAATCTTTTACGACTGCCGTAGAATTAAAATATTATATATGTTTTTTGACAGGTTATCTTTAGTAGGTATATTTTGTATCTTATATTATAGCACACCAAAATCGATTTGTCAAGAGGTTTTGAAATTTTTTTTGATAAAAAAATCCCTATCACTTGGCTGTGTGATAGGGATAAAGAAAAAAAGGAATGATTCTTTATTTTGGCTATTCATATATTCATTACATGATTTGAGATTGTATTTACACACCTGATAATAAAAAATGTCTTGACAAAACCAAAAAAATGTGATATAATAAGTCTCGGTGATTATAAAAGAGTCTGACGAGTCAAATCATAAAAGATCTGACGAGTCCCTGTTAAATACTTAACACGACCTAGGATTTATGCGGGTTTAGAGACTTAAGAATAAGGAATTCGCGGATATGGCGGAATTGGCAGACGCGCCAGACTTAGGATCTGGTGGGTAACCGTGCAGGTTAAAAAGCTCGATAAATCCTATAAAATCTGCATCTCATAAAAAAATGACGCGCAAGACTCTTTTATAATTTTCTACCAGTCTGATGTATATAATCTCTGGTAAGAATGAGTATAAAGGAGTCTTTTGTTATGCAAAGAAGACGTATTGAACTGAACAATGACAGCATATCATTGGATGAAGCCAAAGACAATTTCCTTACACATTGTACGGCTAAGGGATTGTCAGTTCACACGATTGAGAGATATACCTGCGACATAGAAAGAGGATTCATCCCCTTCTGTAAGGATAACAAGATCAGTGAAACCGGAGAATTATCTCAGAGACTCATTGAACGCTTTGCTCTGTCGTTGGTAAGCAAAGGAAACAAGCCTGTAACGATTCAGAGCAAGATAAGACAGATCAGAGCCTTCCTGTACTTCTGTATGGATAATGACTACTGCCCTTCCTTCAAGGTTGTTCTTCCTAAAGCTGAGAAGCCAGTCAAGGAGACATACACCAATCAGGAACTGAAAGCCCTCTTGAAAAAACCAAACCTGAAAGAAACGTCTTTCAATACCTATAAGGCATGGGTCTTGATAAACTTCACGCTTGGCACAGGGGCAAGACTCGGGGCAATTCTTGAAATGAGAATCAAAGACGTTGATTTTGACAATATGATCATCACTATGCCCAAAACTAAGACTAAAAAGCCGCTTATAGTTCCCTTAACCGCTTCACTCTCAGAAGTGTTAAGAGAGTATATGAAGTACCGAAAAGCCAAAGACAGTAACGATTATCTGTTCTGCAATGGATATGGTAGCAAAGGAGACAAAAGAAGCACACAAGAGCTTATAGCGGCTTATAACAATAGCAGAGGCGTTACTAAGACAAGTATCCACCTGTTCAGACACACATTCGCTAAGCTATGGATTCTGAATGGTGGTGACGTGTTCAGGCTACAGAAACTGTTAGGACACTCTGATTTAGGAACTACAAGACAGTACGTTGAATTATACGGCACTGATCTGAACAAAGATTATGAAAGATATAATCCTTTGGAGATGTTCAAGGATAATCAACAAGGAGATAGACTCTCTATGAAGAAGCGATAAGTATAGCCGTGCAATATTGCACGGCTATATCTTTTTACTTCGTGATAGTGAAAACAATGGGCTTCTGAATCTGATTCAGTCTTTCTTTTAATGCTTCAATCTGTTTCTTAATATCCTCAACTTCTTGATTGTCATTGCTATTCTGTGTAGCATGATTGACATAGTACTGTAAGTCCATAGAATTTAATCCGTGAAACTTATCGATTATATCATTCTTCTTTTTGTCATAAAGTGCTATCACAATATCATACAGGCTTACATACTTACGGTTTCTTTCAGATTCAGTATGAATATCATTGCAGATATTTATAATGTCTTTGAGTTCATCATCGGTAAACAGGTCAGGGTTCTTAGGAACATAAGGCTCTTTCTTGGCTCTTGGCTTCTTAGTCTTCTTCTCAACAGTCTCAGTGGTTTCTTCTGTAGCAACAGTAGTAATTTCGTCCATAACAATAAAACCTCCTTTCTATGATACATTATATCACAGAAAAGAGGTCTTGTCAATAGGTTTTAGAATTTTTTAATCAATCAAGTGATTTTTTATATCCACGACATCATGTTGGATAATGTCGAGCTTGCTAGAATATTTATCAATAGTCTCAATTGCTTTAATGGTCGCAGCTCTCTGCTCTTTTATCTCTCTTGCATATTCATCAATAGTGGTCTTATAATCAAGTATAGTAGATTTATATTCTTCGTCATGTGTCTTCATCATGTTATATTGTTTATACACAATTACAATTAATACAACTACCATTGCAACAGGAAATGCAAGATTGGAGAATATAGCGGTAATCGACTCTAACATCATTATACACCCTCCAATTCAATAAAAGGCAAAAGAGCTTCAAGGTCAGCAGGTGAGATATTTATGTTGTCCTCTATATTTATATGTATCTTCTGTATATCTAAATCCACTTCTTCTTTGAGAAGACTTTCAAGCTCAGAATCATTATGGTCTGCTCTCTTTTGAATCTCTAATCTCTTATCATCAAAGAAAGATAGTTTAGGGTTGATCTTTTGCTCTATCATCTGATATACCTGATAACTTGTTTTAAGTGGTAATTCCTGCGCATATAAACGTCTTAATGCAGGAACTGCATTAACTAATTGTCCTAATGTAATTCTCATATTTATAATCCTCTGTTATATTAATTATATTTATGCTGTAGTGACTACTTTGCCACCTGATGTTAGTTTCTGGTCATAGTTGCAAGCAAGCTCCACATACTTATAAGAATTATAATATAAACGTATTTTTTGCGCATATAAATAATTCCATAGATAAGATGAAGAACCTAAATTGTAAGATCCAGAAGAAGCAGGTATAAAGTCTTTAGAACTTAAGCTTACTGAGTTATATCCTGACTCTAATTTAGATACAGAAGAACTTGAAGAAGAAGCTTTATATTCTGTGCCACCTATAGTTAAATTACCGCTATAATTACAAGCTAATGTAATTGACTTGGTAGAAGAGTAGCATAATTTTAAAGACTCTATATAAGCTGTCTCCCAATACTTACTGGATGTACCTAAATCATAGCCTGTAGATTTAGGTGCTAATACGCCAGCAGAAGATAAAGACACAGAATAAGTAGTACCATTCTTTAATTCGCTTATATCTGTTGATGTACTACCACCTGTATTCACTGCTACACCATTTATATATAGTTTTTTATTATCTGCGGTTAATGTCACACCATATGTATTAGTCCCTAAATATAAAGCCTTAAAGGGATATGTAGACGTTCCTAATGTCCACATATTAGCTGTTGTACCTCTAATACATTGATTATCACACTCAAAGTATAAGTGTTCAGTTGTTTGCCAGTCACCTATAATTATAGTTGGTGCAAATATGCGTATTCTATCATATTGTGCACTGGTATTATAAGAGCCGCCTATTGTCATAGTCGAACTACTTGTACAGTCTATAGCAACAGTACTTGATGTGCCACTGTATATTGTATTAGCCTTAATTCTGGAAGCAGAGATTGTACCAGTAGTTATATTCGAGCCATCTATAGATGTTGCACCTGATTGTGATAAATCAGAGAATTTTACGTATCCTGTTAAAGATATACTGCTTGAAATTATACTGACTGTTCTATCAGTCATGGTAAAATCAGTTTCTGATGTGCCGGATTTTATAAGCCAGTTTATTTTATCCGCTGTCTGACTTACAGTAGATACAGTAGTTTCTAACTCAGTGGTTTTATTCTTAGCATCTGTAGCAGTGGTATTTGCGTCTTCTGCTGTTTTCTTAACAGAAGATACAGTAGTTTTAATCTCAGTAGATGTCTGCTCTAAAGACGAAACATTCTCTTGAAGAGTAGCAGTTTTATTTTTTGCGTCGGTAGCATTTTTGTCTGCGTTCTCTGCTATCTTCTTAACTGAGGATACCTCAGTACTTATAGATGTAGCAGTCTGTTCAAGTGTAGATATGTTGCCTTCTGCGTCTCCTAATCTAGAGACTGTAGATTCTATAGTGCGTGTCAATTCATTATACTTGCCACGTAATCTATTGAGTTGAGAATTTATACTGACCTGCTGTGTAGACCTCTTTATTTGTCCGGTACAGCTTATTTTAACGCCAGAGGGGCTAATCTCTTTACTGGATACTATTGTTTTAACGCCTTTACAAGTTATAGTATCTCCTACTTGAATATTATGGTCTTTTAGCAATTCTATGCTAGAAGGTGTATATGTAAGAGTTTTTAACTTATTTAACAGTGCATCAGCTACAGAGGTAATTTCAGACGCTTCGTTGGCATATAAAATAGGATTATCCTGAATAATATAAGCATTAGAGCCTGTGCCAGATATAACGCCTATATCATCATCAGATAGTCTTATTTGTATTTTATCTATCACTGGACAAGCAAATTCTTCTATTATAGTTGATACAGTCTCAGATATTGTAAGATTAACAGATTTGTCTGTGTACCATTTTAACTGTAATTTGCCATCTGTATTTATAAATGCGTATGATCCAGAAGCTTGTGCGATATAAGATATAATCT
>ERZ808262.220-NODE-220-length-38355-cov-17.445144_pt1 | contig 38355 bp, 35 predicted proteins | sample MGYA00520895_ERZ808262 | MGnify/ENA primary metagenome ERZ808262 (study PRJEB31516, sample SAMN03275588) | gut metagenome | biome: mammalia-associated habitat; material: feces | host: Papio cynocephalus | place: Kenya | collected 2012-08-02 ... | reverse complement strand
AAAAAATGACTGTCTTCATAAAAATATAAACAACATTCATTTGTTTAATTAAGATATTAAAAGCAAGTCTAACAATTGTGTCTCATCCAATTAATAGAGAGACTTTTAAAAAAATTTTTATATAAAAATTATTAATAAGTAAATTAATAAATATAGACTCCTGTTTCTTCTACCAATGGATCTTTTTTCATTAATTCTATAGCTTGTTTTCTTTGTTCTGGTGTTTGCTTTTGATACACATCAGATGCTTTATACATTTCAATAAGTTTACTGGCTAAAACTTTTTTATTTCCTAAGACTGACATATCTCCATCAAGATCGCTAAAATCTGATCCAGTTGTATTCATTGTTTCTAATGTGAATCTGAAATAGTCTCTTAATCCTTCAGCACTGCAATTTGCTTTAGGTAATAAACCAGTAGGATTAGCTCCTGTTTTACCAACCTCTTTAAATTCATTAGCGTGTTTTTCTTCCATGAAATAATATAAGTACATTATGCTTCTCCTTTCTTTAATTATAAACTAGATGTAGTTATTAATTTTATTTTTTTAAGCACTCTTTTAAAAAAATGTTATTTACAAAGTCTTTATACAAGCTAAAATGTAGTGGAATAACTGCATCTAAATTTTTAAATCTTTATAAATATTGATAAGTATTACTCTATATTCTATATAACTGATAATCATCTATAAAAATAGCAGTAATTTTTTCGTAACATAAAATAATTTAAAAAATAAAATTCAAAAATACTAAAAACAATAAACTCAAAATACCTAATCAGTGATGTTCTATTTTTAATTAGGAAATAAAAATATTTTACTTATTAAATTTTATTAGTAACAGTTTTAACACTTTCCTAAATTAAAAAGCTTTTTTAAAAAATTATTGCTATTTATGCAAGAATTTTTAAATATATGCTTAATAAAAACTTCATCACAACTATGTATTAAGTCTACTAATAATAATTAAAACTAATTATATTCTATATATTAAAAAATAATTTATAAGTTTTGTAAAATAAAAAAAGTCCAACACCAAGAAGTATTAGACATGTTTTTTATATTGGGTCTGATTACCAATATTGATACATTGCATACCCTAAACAATGAAATTTTGCATACCCTTAATTTAAAAGTGCGTACCCTTAGAGTGAATTTGCATACCCCAATAGTTTAACATAAAAGCATTTGGAAATAATTGCGCTCTATGGACATTAGTGTTCATTTTTAATCAGTTCTCTTAATCGTCTCAAGCCCAGTTTTATCACCTAACTCTACTGATTTTCATAACGTTATTTTCAATTTTTTTCTGTTCGTTAGCTTACAAATTTTCTGATAATCGTACCCAATTCTTCATTTGTTAACATTGCAGAAATTTCGATTGCCCTTTGAAAATCGTCCTTCACATACCCCTTTCGTGGTGTTGCGATCCATTTTTCGATTCTTAATTTATTTTCATATTGAGTGACATTTACCGATTGGAAATGGTTTGAAAAACTGCAAAAGCCTTTGTATTTCGTTTTTTTCCAAAATTCATTTAAATCGCTACTTTCAATGTCGGCTTCCGAAGCGTTTGCCGCAATTTCTATTCCATTTTTGATTGCGGCGCCCAATTCCTCGTCGGATGTCCCGGGCAGCAAGGTTATAGTTGGATCGATTGCGATTCGGCACCTCATATTTTGCTCTACCGCATAGGGCACGATCATATACCCATACGACGGGTTATGATACACCACCGTTAGACTAGTTGTTTTTCGTTGTGCCATACATCTTTCCTCATTCCTTATATGCCTCCGAAGACTATATTTCAATATGCTCAACGCCGTCGCAAGAAGAACGCCTGTACACCGCGATTTCGCTTCGATTTGCACTTATCGATTCCGCTCCCGTTAAGGCACAAATGGCGTTCAAAATCGTTTCTGAATCTATTTTTGATTTGGTTGGTAAGGCTATCTTAACAAGCTCGTAGCGGTCGAGGGCGATCGATATATCGATAATTTCCTTGGCTCCGATGTGGCTGTCGCTTAATTTGATTGTCGGCCTCGCTTGCTCCGCCAAAGCGCGAAGTTTTCTTCTTTGGAATTCATTAATCATGTTAAGCCTCTCTTTTCACCATTTCGGAATAGACCCTTTTGATGGCCTCTAGACCAGCTGACTCGCCATTCTCCACGGCTTTGCCAAACATCTCGATCGCCTTCTTGTAATTTTTCCTCACGCCGTATCCGTTCTCATAGCATATTCCAAGGTTATAAAAACCAAGGCTAGATTTATATTTGTATGCAGCAGTCTTAAAACACTTAACCGCTTCTCTTTTATCTTCTTTTACGCCGTTGCCTTGCAGATAGCAAAGCCCGATATTGATAATCGCCTCGTTCTCTCCCCAATTGTACGCATTGGTAAATAACTTGAACGCTTTTTTATACGCCGTTTGGGTTTTGAGGGTGTAATAGTAATAAAGCCCCATTTGCAGACACGCCGACGGGTTTTCGCCCTTGACGCTCTTTTTCAGCCAATGAAGTGCCGTTTCCCTATCGGCGGTCACGCCGTAGTACCCGCACGCATACGCCATACCGAGATTATATTGTGCGGCGGCGTTGCCGAGTTTCGCGGCTCGTTTGAAAAGTTTAAGGGCGGTTTTCTCGTCCTTTTCGAGTCCAAGTTCGTCGCCGAGATACGCTTCTGCCATTCTTTCGATTGCGTCCGGAAAATCCATTTCCATAGCCGCCTGATAGTACCGTAAAGCGTTTTCATAATCTTTCTTTTGCTCTTCGCAAATCGTTGCAATCGCCCAATAAACGGCGGCATCATTCAAATCGCACTGCGCAAAGCAATCGAGCGCATCGTCGTATTTGCCTTTATTGTAATAATAATATCCTAAATCGAGAAGAGCGTCGTCTTGTCCAAGTGCCGCCGCTTTTTTAAGATAATAAATATATGCCTTTTTGTCGGGTTCTACCTTATACATACCCGTTTCGCGAACTCTTGCGTACATATAAAGGCTTTCGGGATCGTTGTGGTGAACGCCGTCCAAAAGATATTTCAAACCTTTTTTGTAGTCGTGCGGAACAAACCTGTCATTGAGATAGACGTAAGCCAAATCGAAATTAAGCGAGTATTCGCCGAGGCTCAATCCTTTTTCGTACCACTCTATGGCTTTGGGAACGTCTTTCAGTTCTTCATTGTTTAAGTAGATAAAGCCTATCTTTTTTGCAACCTCTATATCTCCGAGGTAAAAAGCACGCTCGTAGTATTTCAGCGCGTTTTTAACGTTTTCAATCTCGGAATCTTCAATCGGAGTATTGAAATAATACAATTCACCGAGAGATCTTGCCGCTGCCGCGACGCCCAAATCGGAGGCTTTGGCGTAACACTCGATTGCTTTTTGAATATCGATTTTTACATAACCGGTTTCATAGCAAAATCCGAGACGGGCAAAACACTCCGCTTCGCCTTTGTTTGCGCCTTCCGTATAAACGTCGAACGCTTTTTTGTATTGAGAGCGGTAGCCCCAAGTGTCGCCAAGAACAGTATATGCCAAAACGCCGTTGTTGACGGCTTTTTGATAGTACGTCGTTGCGGTTCTGAAATCGCCGTCATCGGAATATAAATTGCCGATAGAAACGTAGTACTTCGGCTTTTTTACGGCGAGCCTCTCGTATTTTTTTATTTTATCGCTATTTGTGCTCATATTGTCTCCTATTTTATAACGTCGCAAACGGTTTGGACGATATAAGTTTGTAATCGTCATCGTGCGTATAGAATTGTTCCATAAGCCAATAAATGCTGTTGTTGCCCTTTCTTAATTTCTTGCTGAGTAGTTCCCTAGTTATTGGCATCGCTTGGAATATGCTTATGTATTTATGCTTGGAAATAAGGCACTTAACTATGCTTGGCGACTTAAATATCTCTAGTAGTAATAGCACAATCCCACAATATTTTCCTTTGATTTGCATATCAATTGTGTCGGAAATCGTAATATTTTCTTTTGCGTTAAAAGCGTATTCAGCAGTTGCCCAGAGTAATGAATTTAATGATAACCATTCTACTTTTTCTTGGCTTATTTCAACTTCTGGATCAACAAGCATCATGTATTCGTTTCGTTGGTTTGCCTTTCTTCCCCAGCCGATATCACGCTCAGGCATTAGGTAGTCGCTAGCACCAATTGCACATAATTTCCAAAAAGGCATATCCTTTGAGGGTTTAAATACAAGAGTAGTAATTGGCTTTGTTTCATCCGATAGAACATTCTTCTTAAGTCTCAAGCAAAAAATAGGTTCTTGCTTAAAAGCGTTAATATAATGGCCATATAATTTTTGATGTTTCTTATTGCTTGCTTTAAAGGCTTTTTCTTTTTCATCTAAATCTGGCAAAACAATCACTCCCTTCAAGAAAGCTGCATAAGAGAATTTGTTTATTCTATTCAATCTTCCAAAACAATTATAACATGATAAGTGTAGAAATCGGAACGCAAGAAGCAAAAAGCATCCACTAATTAAGCAACTACTATCCTTAATTAGCAAATCGTTCAATCGTTGGAGCAAACGTTCAATAGTTCCTATAATCGTTCATTTGTTAGGGTAATCGTTCAATCATTCACGTTTAAAATCTATAAATCTTTATATAAAAAGAGCTACAAAAGCTCCTTGAATCGTTTTCTGGCACATCAAAGTTCGCGAGTTCGAACCAATGGTAGAAATTGAACCTACGTAAAAACAAAAAAAGTTCAATACATTTTACTGTATCAAACTAATTCATTCTTAATGGTGACCTATACGGGATTCGAACCCATGAATGCATGCGTGAAAGGCATGTGAGTTAAGCCGCTTCTCCAATAGGCCATATATACGCATGGCGCTCAGTGTAGGGCTCGAACCTACAACCGATCGGTTAACAGCCGATAGCTCTACCATTGAGCTAACTGAGCAACTTAATGCGCTTAAATATAGTAGCAAATAGAATTTTAAAATGCAATATAATTTATCGAAAATTTTTAATAAATTTACTAAAAATGAGTTAGCACTTATAAACAAATGTACCACCAATGTCTGTTCTATGGTAATTAAGACCTAAATTATCCAAAGTTGTTAAAGTCTCTTTAGATGGATGTTTATATATGTTATTTAATCCACAAGAAATAATACTTAAGTCTGGTTTTAATTTACCTAAAAATTTTTGAGAAGAAGATGTATTAGAACCATGATGACCTAATTTAATTACATCTGCTGAATCAATTTGAAGTTTTTCCTCAACTTCTTTTGGAGCATCTCCCATTATTAAGAACTTCGTTTTTTTAATTTCGAAAGAATAAATTGCTGAATTATAGTTTGCATCTTCAGACTCACTTTTTTGATAATTAATATCTTCTACTAATAAATCATCAAGATAATAACTTTTTCTAATTAAATAATCTTTTTCAACTTTTTTTAACGAAAAATTCTTTCCTAAACTTTCCAAAGAACCAACATGATCAAAATCATCATGAGTTATTAAAACTAAATCTATACTAGTAACTTTAATGCTTCTAAAATAAGGAATTAAACAATTTGTTGCCAAATCTGTTGATAAACTACCACCTGTATCTATTAGACATGTCTGATATTTGTAGCGTATTAAAGTTGCATCCCCTTGACCTACATCAATAAAATGAACCTCATATTTTGGAAAAACTTCTGGGATAAAAACAAAAACTAAAACACTAATAAACACTATTTTTAATTTATTTAATACAAAAGCAATATTTAATCCTTTTACATAAAAAATAATTAATAGCAATAAATAATAAAAAAACAAATAATAAATAGAAATTTTCCCTGATATTAAATTTAATCTAAAGTACGAAATAAATTTAAAAAGAAACAAATAAAAATTGTTAACAGCTGTCACAAAAGGAATAAAAACATTTCCAAATAGCGCCAATAAATTGCAACAAAAGCCTAATGAAAAAAGTGGTAAAAATAAAATTTGCAAAGGAAACTTTAAAATATTAAATTGATAATCAGTATATAAATTAAGTGGTAAAACCAAAATTAAAAAAATTAAACTAGTTTTTATTTTATAAAACTTCTCTCTAATATTTAATAAATTCCTTGCAAAATAAAAAGTGAATAGTATAAAAAAAGAATAATAAAATCCGATATTCAAAACATAAAATGGTGAAAATAATAAAATAATAATACCTGTAATAGATAATCTTTCAACATAACTGAAATTTATCTTTTTAAAATTATTAATTAATTTTAATAAAGACATTAAAACAATTCTTTGTAAAGCAAAAGCATAAGATGAAAGAACTAAAAAAACAAGATTCATAAAAAATATAATTAAATTTGAGTGTTTTTCGTTTAATTTTTTAAAAAATTTTTGTTCTACAAATTTAATTATAAAGTTTAGATGTAGTCCTGTCATTGTTAAAAACAAGCTCATCCCAGTACCGTTAAAATTATTAAGACTTGTTTTACTAGTAAAAGAATCTTTAAAGAGAAAAGCGGCAACTAAATTTTTATTTTCGCCACTAAAATTATTTAGAATCTTATTTTTAAAACTATTTATTTTCAAAAAATTTGAAAAGATAATTTCCTTATTTTGAACATTAAGTGAATGAAAAACTCTAAATGACTTTAAATAAGTTTTAAAATCAAAACTTTCTTGATAATGACTAAACTCTAATTCTTTTATATATCCTTCAATTTTAACTAAATCACCGATTTCAAAAGCATGGCCTTTTTCATACACATAATAAACCTTTACAAAATTAGAAACTAAATAATAATTCTCCTCACTTTTGACTATTAAAAAGTAAGAATTCACTTCATCAACATTAGTCTTTAAATTAATAATATGAATTATTAATGTAACAATAAATCCAAATACGAAACTTAATGAAAAGATTATAATTTTATTTTTACCTAAATAAAATGAATAAGCCAAAAAAACTAAGATAAGAAAAATTAGAAATAGCCAATTTGATAAAACAAAGCAAGAAAATCCTAGACTAAGTCCAACAAATAATAAAAAGATACACATTAAAGTGAAATTCTATCACGGACTTTAATAAATGTTTTTTCACCAATTCCAGAAACATTCATAATATCTTCAATAGTTTCAAACAATCCTTTTTCACTACGATAAGTAACAATCCCACTAGCTTGATTTTTATCAAAACCAACTTCTTGTAGCTTAGTAGATTCTGCAGTATTAATAGAAACCTTTTCTAAAACTTCGGCAACACAAGTTTCAGGAATTTGAGATTTTCTAGCAATATAAAAACTAACTTTATTTCCTATTAAAACATCTTCAGAATAAGCACTAGGATCGTGATCAGGTAAAACCCCACCAGCTAAATCGATTAAATGCTTTAAAGTTTGTTGTGGTGAGCATGAATATGTTGAAGGATGAACTACTTGTCCTTCAATTTTAACATTTACTTTATCTTTCCCACTATATTGACTTACTAGATTAACATTCGTTCCACCAACTTGTTCATTTTGCTCCAGATTTTGAAAAATAGTAATCCCTATAATTGTTATAATAACAGTAACAATGATTAATTTAGCCATAAAAAAATCCCCCTTTACTAAATATGGGAGACTTTTTAAGTTGATTTTATAAAATTTTAGTTATGAAACTATTAACGTTCTATTTTAACAATAGTAACAGAATAAGGAACTCTTGTTTCAACAGAAACCTTATCACCAATATGATGACCAGCCATAGCTTTACCTAAAGGAGATAATTCAGAAATTATGAAATTATCTGGATCAGCTGAAACAGAATCACCAATAGTATAGGTTTTTTCAGTACCATCAGCCTTTTTAAAAGTAACTTTACATCCAATAGAAACCTTAGAAGTATCAATATCACTTGAATCAATAACTTCAGCCTGTTCAATTTGTTTTCTTAAATCAGCGATTAAAGCATCATTTGATCTATTTTTTTCCATTGCTGCAGAGTAATCAGCATTTTCAGAAAGATCGCCTTGCTTTCTTGCTTCTTCAATTTCAATAATAATTTCTTTTTTTAATTCAGTAGCATCATTTAATTGCTTTTTTAATTTTTCAAAACTTTCTTTTGTAATTTGCATTTTAAACACTTCCTTTTTGTCTAAACTCAATAGACTTTTTTAATTATAACAAATTTACATTAAACTTTGTTAAGTTAGTTCAAATATAAGGTATTAAGTTTTTATTTATGATATATTTTTTATTAGCGAGGATTAATTATGAATATTATAGAAGCCAATGATTATCTTAATAAAGTATTAATAAAAAAGGCAAAATTAGATCACTTAAAACACATAGTAAATTACGATTTAGAAACAGTTTGCCCAACTGATGGAAAATTAGATGAAAGTGAATTACTTACATACCTCTCATTAAAAACTTTTAAATTAACTTCTAGTAAAAAATATATAAAAGTTATAAATTTTTTAAACGATAATTTAGAAAAACTTGATCCATTAACTAAGCGTTTAGTATATTTACTTCATAAAAGCTATAAAATTCAAAAAAATTTAAGTAGCGGCTTTGTAAATAAAATGAATTCCACCTTTAATAAAGCAGGTATTTCATGGCTAAAAGCAAAAGAACAAAAATCTTATGAACTCTTTAGAAAAGATTTAGAAAAAATTGTTAAAGTAGAAAAAGAATACATTAAACTAAAAAGCGGAAATTTTAAGACTAATTATGATTCTTTACTTGACGAATATGAAGAAAATATGAATGAAGAAATTCTTGATCAATTTTTTGCTGATTGTAAAAAAAGAATTATTCCTTTATTAGAAGCTATTAATAATAGCAAAGTTGAAATAAGAACTGACTTTATGAATAGAAAAGTTCCTATTTATCTTCAAGAAAACTATTCAAAAATTTTAATGAACACTTTAGGTTTAAATTTAAACTCCTCTGCCATTAATACTTCTGAACATCCATTTACTGATCAAATAGCAAGAAATGATACAAGAATTACTACTCATTATTTTGAAAATAATTTCATTTCAAATATTTATTCAGTAATACATGAAACAGGACATGCCATTTTTGCCCAAAACCAAGATTCAAAAGATTTTGAAAAACATTTAGATAATAATATGTCTTTAGGTATGCATGAGTCTGTCTCTCGTTTTTATGAAAATAGAATCGGCCGTTCGGAAGGCTTTATAAAAAATATAATTTATCCTGATTTATTACATTATTTCCCAAATATTTTTGATGATATTAGTAAAGATGAATTATATTTAGCGATTAATAAAGTAAGTCCTTCTTTAATAAGAACAGAGGCTGATGAATTAACTTATACTTTACATATAATTATCCGATATGAAATAGAAAAAGATTTAGTAAACAAAAAAGTAAATATTAAAAATTTGAACAAACTATGGAATGATAAATACTATGAATACCTAAAAATTAGACCTACAAATGATAAAGAAGGTATATTACAAGATATTCATTGGACTTCTGGTTTTGGATATTTTCCAACTTATGCATTAGGTAATGCCTTTAATAGCATGTATTATAAAGTTCTAACAAAAGATATAGATATTAATAAATGTTATGAAACAAGAAATTTAAGTGCAATTAGAGAGTGGTTAAAACAAAATGTCTTTAAAGATGCAAATCACTTTAATTCACAAGAATGGATAACTAAAATAACAAATGCAAAGTTCTCAGCTGATGATTTTTTGACCTATTTAGAAGAAAAATATTCAAAAATCTATAATTTATAGGAGGTAATATTATGATAGATTTTAACAAAATTCAAATCGAAGAACCAAATTTTAAAGAATTTACTGAAACCCTTATTAAACTTAAAGATCAATTAGATAATGCTTCAAGCAGTGATGATGCTATTAAAGTAATTGAAGATTACTTTAAATTTTCTGACCATTTACAGTCTATTTGTACAATTATTAATATTCGTCATACTATAAACATCAGTGATGAAAAATATTCCAAATATAATGATTTATTAAATGAAAAGTTACCTTTACTTAACGAATATGATAATAAAGTTACAAAAGCAATTTTACATTCAAAATTTAGAAAAGAATTAGAAGAGAAATTCGGAACCTATTATTTTGAACAATTAGAATTAGCAGATAAAATTTTCTCACCGGAAATCATTCCTGATTTACAAGAAGAAAATAATTTAGTTGCTAAATACCAAGCTATTATGGGTCAAGCTAGTGCAATTTATAAAGGTCAAGAATTACCATTAACTAAATTTAATCCATATTTAACAAATTTAGATCGCCAAGTTAGAAAAGAATCTAGCAAAGCCTATTGGTCTTTCTTCTCTGAAAATGAAGATAAATTAGCTGAACTTTATTCAAAATTAGTAACTGTAAGAGATCGTGTTGCTAAAAAACTCGGTTTCAAAAACTTTATACAATTAGCATATTACCGTCTTGGTAGAATAGATTACAATCAAGATGATGTTAAAAACTATCGAGATGAAGTATTAAAAAACATTGTCCCATTAGCAAATAAATTACGTCAATTACAAATGAAAAGAATTGGCATTAAAGATCCTCAATTCTATGATTACGCCCTAGCTTTTAAAACTGGTAACCCACTCCCATTACAAGATCCTAATAAGCTAATTGAAGCTGCTCAAATTATGTATAAGGAAATGAATCCTCAAATTTCATATTATTTTGACTTCATGGTTAAATATCACTTAATGGATTTAATAGCTAAACCAGGTAAAGTTCCTGGAGGATATATGACATTCATTCCAGATATTAAATCATCTTTTATCTTTTCCAATTTTAATGGTTCAGCAGGTGATGTTGATGTTTTAACCCATGAATTTGGTCATTCATTACAAGGCTTCTTATCTGCTAATATTGAAGTTCCTTCATTAAGAAATCCAGGTATGGAAAGTTGTGAAATTCATTCAATGAGCATGGAATTTTTAACCTATAAATTTATGAATCTATTCTTCAATGATCAAGCAGATAAATACCGTTTTAGCCATTTAGAAGATGCGATTGAATTTATACCTTATGGTGTTTCAGTAGATGAATTTCAACATTTTGTCTATGAGAATCCTCAAGCAACTCATCAAGAAAGAAAAGCAAAATGGAGAGAAATAGAGAAAAAATACACACCTTATAAAAATTATGATGAAAATGACTTCTTATTAAGCGGTGGATTATGGATGAGACAAGGACATATCTATGAAGTGCCTTTTTATTACATCGATTATACTATTGCTCAAGTTGGCGCTTTTGAATTTTTCACTGAATCTTTAGAAAATTATCCAAAAACTTTGGATAAATATCTTGATTTTTGCAAACTTGGTGGGCAATATCCTTACAAAACACTTATGACCAAAGCTGGAATTAAAAACCCAATGGTTAATGGTACTTTAGAAGAAATTACCCCTAAGTTAGAAAAATATTTAAATAGTATTGATACTAGTAAATTTTAAAAAAATTCTTTAAATTTATTCTTAAATTTTTCTTTAATTTTCTTTAAAAGATAATATAAGCGGGAGACTACTTTGTTAGGCTCCCATTTTAATTTTTCGCTTATTTCTAGAAGATGCATAGAATTCATCCACATATCAATTAATATAACATCTTCTTTTGTGCCTATACTTTCTAAATATTTAAAAACTGCTTTTGAGAATTCCTTCACTTTTAATTCTTCAATGTTCAATGCACCTCTTTCAAGACCATGATCTAAAAATGAAAGATTTTCCTTAAAATTATTTTCAAAATCAACATTGCTGAAAAAGAATATTCCTTTACAAAAATCACGTTGTGACTCATTAAATTTACGAAAAATAAAACGATTTTTTTCCCTTTTAACCAGGAAATGCCAAAAATTAATAAAATCACCTAATTCCGTTTTATAATTCTTTAATGCCAGCTCAGTAGCTGTATAAATCAAGAAAAAGTATTCTGATTCATCATTACAGACATATTTATATTTATTTAGATAAAATTTCGCTGTAGCCTTCATTTCTTCAAAAAGATAAAAATAAAGCTGTTCTCTTCCTTCCTTGTCGCCGCTTAAAGCTAAATTTAAGCATGATAAAAATTGTTTGCTTTTATAGCAAGTTATATTAGTCAAATTTATAATTCCTTTCTTTTTTAAAAAATTGCAGTTGAAAAAGTAAATTCTATTTTTTTAATCTATAATTAGTAATCTGAGCTAAAACAATTGCACAGGCAATAGATGCATTTAATGAAGTAATAGGTCCTGAAATAGGTATCTTTACAACAAAATCAGAATTAGAAGCAACTAACTTAGAAGCCCCTTTACCTTCAGAACCAATAATAACGGCGATTTTTCCATTATAATCAACGTCAGTATAAAGAGTTTTAGCCCACCCATCAGTAGTAACAATCCAAAATCCATTTTTCTTTAAAGTAGCTATAGTTTGATTTAAATTAGTTACACGACAAATAGGAACATATTCTTCTGCACCTGTAGCAACTTTTGAAACTGTAGAAGTAACTTGAACTTGACGATTTTTACTAATAATAATACCATCAACAGAAAAACAACTACTAGTTCTAATAATAGAACCAAAATTTACTGGATCTTCAATCCCATCTAAAATAACTAAAGTTGAATTATCTTTGTTTTCAACTTTTTGTAATAGCTCATCTAATTCAGTGTATTTAAATTCACCTTCAACCTCAGCAACAATACCCTGGTGATTTCTATTACTAGTAAGTCTATTAAGTTCCTCAACAGTAACAAGCTCTGTTTTTATTTCCTTTCTATTGATTAGAGTAATAATATTATTATCCGAAAAATTTTTTAACAAAAATATGCGCTTTATTTTTCTATTTTTGCTTTTAATTAGATTTTCAACTGGCTTTCTCCCGTAAATAATATTAAGACTTTTTCCAACCATATGTCTTATATTCTATATGGTTTCAAAGTAATAATGCAAGAAAAATTTAAAAATATTTTTTTTAAAAGCGCTTTTAATTTTATTTATAACTTTTACTAGCTTTAACATCCACCCTTACAGCATCCAAACTTTTCTTAAGTTCTTCAGCTAAAGTATTTATTGTTGTATATGTAGCCTTATTTAATGTAATAGTAACTTGTAAAACTTCAACATTATCTAATGGAACAATTTTAGAAGCTAAATTATTTATTTGTAAACCAAATTTGCTTGCAAGATGAACGATTTTTTCACTAATATTTTTACCAGATTTTAAATAAATAATAATTCTTGGATCTGCTTTAGAAGTTCTATTTTCAAAATAAGAAAGTAAAATTAACACTGCTAAAGTTAATACAGTAACAATTAAAGCTTCAAAAACGAGGCCAAAAGAAGTTAATAACGAAATCACACCAGTAATAAATAATGTCGCAGTTGTTGTTACACCTTTAATGTCTTTACCATTACTAACAGTACAATTGCAAGCTATTAATCCCAAAGCTATTAAACTTCCACCAAGTATTAAACCCCAATAATCTGATAAATAATACTTATATAAATATATACATAAAAGACCAATAAGACCAAAAGATAAGGAAATCAAAATATGAGTCCTTAAGCCTGCTATAAAGCCATTAAACTCTCTTTCTAAACCAATAGAAGCACCAAAAATTAAACAAAGTAAAATTACCACTAAAGCGTATAAAATAAAAGAATTATTTAATAAAGAAGATAAATACCCACCCATTAAATTAGACCCTTCTGAATTAAACTAGCACGATACTTGTCTGAAAGTTCAAAGCTTTTATCAGCTTTTGCTTTTAAATAATTTTGATAAGTTTCTACATCTTCTTTAGTAACATCAATTATATTAAATTTAAAACCAAGAATATCGAAACATTTAAGCAAAGTATTATAAATCTTTGAAAGATTAACTACATCAAGAGGTTTTCTTAACAAAACATTGCCTGATTTAATTAAACTTTCTATAACAGTAATAGCATTAGCAACATTTAAATCATCCGATAAAAAAGCTAAGAACTTATTATAAGAATCAGTATCAAAATCAGAAGTAAATTGTTCACCTTCTAAAAGAATTTTTCCTCTTAATTTATTTAAAAAAGCTTGATACTTATCAATTTCTTTTTTAGCAGTCTCCATACCATCTAAAGTGTAATTAATAGGAGCACGGTAAGAAGTTGTTAAAAAGAAATATCTAATAACATTACCACCCCATTTATTAATAGCATCCTTAGCTAAAATTACATTTCCTAATGACTTGGACATTTTTTCATTATCGATGTTTATAAAGCCAACATGCATCCAAATATTTGCCAAATGAGTATGAGCATAGCCTTCTTGCTGAGCAATTTCATTTTCATGATGCGGGAATTTCAAATCAAATCCACCACCATGAATATCTATAGTAGGCATCTTAAAATATGAGTTAATCATTACAACACATTCAGTGTGCCAACCTGGTCTACCTAAACCAATTTTAGTTTCAAATTTAATACCTTTATCATCAGTTAATTTCCATAATGCAAAATCAAGTGGAGAATGTTTTTCTTCATTTACTTCAACTCTTGATCCAGCCTTTAAATCGTCTAGTTTAATCTTAGAAAGTTCACCATATTTACTATCTTTACTAACATCGTAATAAATATCACCATTTTTAGCTTTATATGCATACCCTTTGTCTATCAAATCAGCAATAAAATCAGCAATTTGAGGAATATAGTTAGAAACACGTGGATGATTTTCTAATGGTAATACATTTAATTTATCTAATAGATCTTCATAAGATTTAATATAGAAATCAGAAACTTCTTTTTCAGTTTTCTTTTCTTCCAAGGCTTTTTTTATAATCTTGTCATCGATATCTGTATAATTAGATATCAAATGTACTTTATAATTATTCGCCTCTAAAACCCTTTTAAGTAAGTCAAAGGTTACAACAGGTCTCATATTTCCAATATGGACATAATTATAAACAGTAGGTCCACAATAATAAATACAAACTTCATCTTTTTTTATAGGATTTAAATCAACTTTTTTGCCTTCATAAGTTGAATACAATTTTACTTTTGACATTGTTTATTTCTCCTCTTTTAATATTTTAACGCTATTTAGTTGCTGCACCTTATATAAATTATAATAAATTCCATGTTTCTTTATTAAATCAAAATGATTTCCACTTTCAACAATTCTACCTTGATCAATAACATAAATAGTTTCAGCATGACGAATTGTAGATAAACGATGAGCAACCATAACCATGGTACCAATAGATTTAATCTTTTCTAAAGAGTTTTGAATAACAACTTCAGTTTGAGTATCAATATTACTTGTGGCTTCATCTAAAATAACCATTTTAGGTTTAGAATAAATAACTCTTGCAAATGATAGTAACTGCCTTTGTCCTGCAGAGAAATTATTACCATTTTCCAAAACTTTTTGATGATAATTTTCTGGTAAAGAACTTATAAAAGCATCAGCACCAACAAATTTTGCCGCTTGCTCAACATCTTCTAATTTATAATTATTTTCTAATGCAATATTATAAGCAATATCACCCGCAAAGATGTTTACCTCTTGAAGCATTTGACCAATAAGTCTTCTTAATGAACTAATTTCGATATTCTTAATAGGAATATCATCAATAAGAATTTCACCTTTATTTACATCATAATTTCTTACCATTAAATTAATTATAGTAGATTTACCAGCCCCAGTTTCACCAACAAAAGCAACAGTTTGGCCAGGCTCAATAACAAAAGAAACATCGTTTAAAACCCACTTATCAGTATTGTTATTTTTATAAGAAAAATAAACATGTCTAAATTCAATTTTACCTTTTAAGGTTTGAAGCTTAATACAATTATTTGAATCAACAATCTCAGGCTTAATATCTAAAACTAAAAATACTCTTTCAGCACCAGTTAAAGCCTGCTGAATAGTATTAAACTGATTGGCTATTGTTTGAATTGGACCAAATAAATAACCAATATACAAATAAAATGAATAAAGAACATTAATAGGATTTTCAATCCCGTTTAAGACTAAAATATTATTTCCCATAAAATAAAAACCAAGAGCAAAAACAGAAATAATACACATAATATAGATAAAATAAATTAAAGGACGATAAATAGAAAAAACTTTTAAACAAGCCATATCATCCTTTTTAAGTTTTTTAGAAATAGATACAAAATCATCTAATTTCTTTTCTTCTTGATTAAAAATTTGAATCGTATCCATTCCAGTTAAATTTTCTGATAAAAAAGAATTTAAATTAGAAATAGAATTTCTAAAAACACGATTTTTCTTTTTAGAAAGCGCAGAAAAATACATAGAAAGAATAAAAATCAACACCATAAAAAAAGTAACAACTAAAGCTAAATGCCACTCAATAATAAAGCAAAAAACAAAATAGAAAATAATATATAAACTATTAGTAACTAAGCTAACTAAAACATCACTAAAGAAAGTTAAAATAGTATTTACATCATTAGTAGCTCTAGTAACCCATTTGCCAACTGGTTTACCCTGTAATTGAGAAATTGATAAATTTAAGATATGTTTATAAACATCATTTCTTAAATCATAAATTATATAGTTAGCAATTTTTTGCACAGTAAATCCAACCAAAAAATTCCCACTTGATTGTAAAAATAATAAAGCAGCATAAATAGAGCCATATATATAAACTTGACTTAAACTAAACCCATCCTTAGAAGATAATAAATCAACTAATTTAACATTAATATAAACCTCTAATGCTGAACAAATAGAAACTAAGATTGCTAAAATTAAGACTAAAATTAATTTTATATAGTATGGTTTAGTATAAGAAAAAATTCTTTTAATAATTTTAATATTAGAAAGAGTTTGAAAATCATCTTTTTGATTAAGATATTTTTCCATATTAATTACCTCCTTCCAATGCTTGTAAAGTATATGTCTTTTTATAAGCTTCACAAGTTTCTAAAAGTTCACTATTAGTACCAAAACCTATAATTCTTCCTTGATCTAAAACTATTATTTTATCTAAATTTTCCACAACAGAAACTCTAGAAGAGACAATAAAAGTTGTCATATTTTTTCTCATCTTTTTTATATTTGACAAAATTTCTTTTTCAGTATCAGAATCTACAGCAGAAACAGAATCATCTAAAATTAAAATTGGTGGATTTTTAATATAAGCTCTTGCTAAAGCAATTCTTTGTTTTTGTCCGCCTGATAATGAAGCACCTTTTTCACCAATAAGTGTTTGATACCCATCAGAAAATTTAGAAATAGATTTATCGACACAAGCAAATTTAGCGGCCTGAATGATTTTATCTTCATCTATTTCCTCGTTATAAAAAGCAATATTGTTTCTAATTAAATCAGAAAACAAAAAAGCATTTTGAGCGACATAACCTATATTTGTTCTTAAATCTTTTGATGAAATTTTATTAATATCAACACCATCAAAAAACAATGTGCCATCTTTAATATTGTAAATTTTAAGTAAAACTTTAACTAATGTTGATTTTCCGGATCCAGTTTTTCCAACAATACCTACAGTTTCACCTTTTTTAATATGAAGGTTTATATTTTCTAACACTAAGTTTTTATCATCAGGATAATTAAAATTGAAGTTTTTAAAAAGTATATCACCTTGTAAAGTTAAATTATTTTTAGCTTTTTCTACATCCTTTAATTCAGGTTTATAATCTAAAAACTCTGAAATAATTTTTAAAGAAGCTTTTCCACGAGATCTAATTAAAATAACCTGCGCCATAGCCATAAATGGCCAAATAGCACTAGATAAGTAACCAATAAATTTAACTAATTCACCAACAGAATAACTTGGTGTATTAAAGACAATTTGACAACCGATAAAAATAATAATTATGTATACTGAATTAATTAAAAATTCAATTAACATATTTAAAATAATAGAATAACGTAAATATTTAACATTAGCTTCTTTATTTTCTCTATTATATTTTGCAAAATCTCGCATGGCTCTTGCTTCTTTAACAAAAGCCTTTAAAACAGAAATTCCAGAAAAAGATTCCTGAGTATAATCAGATAAGCGTTCAAAAGCTTTTAATTGACTCTCATATCTTATTGTCATTCCTTTTTCAACAACAAAACAAGTAATCATTAATAAAATCAAAGGAATCAAAGAAAACAATGTCAAAATCCAATTATTAATAAACATCATTGTTATAACTAAAGGTGCCATAACAAAGCCATCAATAGTCATAATAACCCCATCAATAAAACAATTTCTAATAGCAAATAAATCATTATTAAATAAAGACATTAATGAACCAATTTTTTGCTTTTTATAATAGCTTACAGAAAGAGCTTCAGAATGAATAAACATTTCTTTTCTTAAATCATAATCTACATTAGTACCTGTAGTAAAAAGACATATTCTCCACCCAAAACGCCCAACAAACATACCGGTTCCAATTAAAGCTAAACTTGTAAAAAAGAAAGCCATAGAATTAGGATCAGTAATACTACCATGAATAAAATTATAAGTAGCTTGTTCAAAAGTCAGCTCCTTATTATTGAAAGTAGTTACTAAATTACCTATTAAATTAGGAATTAAAACCTGAATAAAATCAACAAATATTAAACTAAGTAATCCTAAAAAAATAAAAATAAAATATTTCTTATAAAATTTATTTACATGTTTTCCAAAAATCATTCAACAACCTCAGCATCAATATCATAAATACCACCATTGACAATTTTAGCTTTAACCATTTCTCCAGCTTTTAATTCTCTATTAGAATATAAATAAATTCTTCCATCTATATCATCTGGGGCAAATAAGTCACAAATTCCATTATAAGTAAAGTTTTTAGGATCATAATCAGTTACTAAAACATCAATAACTTGACCAACTCTTTTTTGATTTAACTTAAAAGATACACCAGCTTGTGTTTTCATGATTAAATTATATCTATAACTTTTTTCTTTTTCAGCCACTTGATTAGGCATTTTAGCTCCAGCAGTACCTTCTTCTGGTGAATATTTAAAAACACCCAAATGGTCAAAAGGATATTCTTGAATAAAGCTCTTTAATTCATCAACTTCTTTTCTAGTTTCAAAAGGAAAGCCAACAATTAAAGTAGTACGAATTACAGCATTTTTTACTTCTCTTAATTTTTTATAAACAGTTTCAATTAGTTTTTTATCACCATGTCTATGCATCTTTTTAAGAATCATATCATTACAATGTTGAATAGGAACATCAAAATATGGTGTTAAACGTGGATTATCCTTATATAGTTGAATAAATTCATCTGTGATTTCATCAGGATAAAGATACAAGAGTCTAATAAATTTAAATTCAGGATATTTTAAAGCTTCTTTTAAAACTGAACATATTGTTAAATTTTGTCCTTTTAAATCCAAACCATATTTAGAAGTATCTTGAGAAATAATAATCAATTCCATAATTCCGGCTTTAGCTAAACTAGACATTTGATTTTTTATTGATTCAAAATCAAAAGAATGAAAACGACCTCTAATTAAAGGTATCGCACAAAAAGTACAAAAATTATCACAACCATCTGAAATTTGTAAATAAGCTTGATATGAAGGAGTAGTTAAAACTCTTTGATCACGTTCAATATTACCTTTTAATTCTTTATTTTTTAAAACTGGTTTTAATAGTTCACCAAAACGTGGGTAATCTTTAATACGAACAAATAAATCAACTTCAGGAATTTCTTTTACTAAATCATCATAATATCTTTCAACTAAGCACCCCATTACAATAGTAATTTTATGATATTTTAAAGCATCAAAAATCGTATCAATAGCTTCCTTTTTAGCAGATTCAATAAAGCCACAAGTATTAATCACCAAAATGTCAGCTAAGTTTTTTGAATTTACTAAATTAAAACCATTTCTTACAAAAAAAGATAAAATTTCTTCTGAATCTACTTTATTTTTTGCACATCCTAAGGATATCATTCCAACATTCATATAATCACCTCTTAATAATCTATTTCTTCTAAATTTTTATTATAAGTTTTAAAAATCGTTCCAGCACCAATAACTTGTTCACCATTATAAAGAACACAAACCTGTCCTTTAGCAACATATTTATAACCTGGATAATAAACCATTATTTCATTATTTGGCAAATATATAGCTTCAACAGGCATATCCTTACCACGATATCTAAATTTAGCCATGCATTTAAATTTTCCTACAGGTTTTTCCTTTAACAAACAATTAGCACGAGTTAATTTACAAGCAAAAGAATACATATAAGGATTATCTTCTTGAGCAACATATAAAATATTTTCTTTAACATTTTTACCAACAACAAAGAAAGGTTCTGACTTAAATCCAATTAAACCACCTATATTAAGTCCACGATGCTGACCTACTGTATAATATAAAACACCATCATGAGTACCTATTACTTTTTTAGAAACCATATCAACAATTTTACCTTTTTTAGCTGGTAAATAATTTTCTAAAAATTCTTTAAATCTTCTTTCGCCAATAAAACATACACCAGTTGAATCTTTTTTCTTAGCAACACTTAAGTTTAAATCACTAGCTATTTTTCTCACTTCAACTTTTGTAATATCACCTAAAGGGAAAAGACATGAACAAAGTTGATCATAAGTAATCTCTGCTAAAAAATATGATTGATCCTTATTTTTATCAAAAGCCTTAAATAACATATTAGTTCCATCACTAGCTATAACTTTTTTAGCATAATGGCCCATAGCAATCATTTCAAAACCTTGAGAATAAGCATAGTTTCTAAAAGAATCAAACTTAATATAACGATTACAAAAAACATCCGGATTAGGTGTTCTTCCTTCTTTATATTCATCTAAAAAATAAGTAAAGACTTTATCCCAATAATCTTCAATAAAATCAGCTCTTAATAAAGGAATTCCAATCTCAGAAGCAGTCTTTTTAGCATCATCGTAATCTAACTCTTGAGAACATTTTGATCCTTTTAACGTAGGATTACCATAAATATCATTATTCGCAATTGAATCCCAATTACGCATAAAGCAACCAGTTACATCATAACCTTGTTTTTTCAAAAGATAACCTGCAACAGCAGAATCTACTCCCCCAGATAATCCTAAAAGTACTTTTTTACTCATAATCTAACTCCTTACTATCCATAATAATAGTAAATGGACCATCATTAACTAAACTTACTTTCATATCAGCCTGAAAGACACCAAACTTAACTTTACTATATAAACTAGATAATTTAACACAAAAATAGTTATATAATTCCTTAGCTTGATCTATTGGCATGCAGTTAGTAAAAGCTGGACGGTTGCCTTGATTTAAACAAGCATATAAAGTGAACTGACTAACAGCTAAAATTTCACCATTAATACTAGAAATATTTAAATTTGTTTTTCCATTTTCATCAGCAAATATTCTTAATTTTAATAATTTATCAATCATTTTATCAACGATTTTTTCATTATCACCAATTTTAAAAGAAACTAATAAAAGTTCACCTTTATTAATTTCACTTACGATTTGCCCATCAATTTTAACAGAGGCATTTTTTACAACTTGAATTACAATACGCATACAATTAATTTTAACATGATTTAAAAAAACATAGGTGTAAACCTATGCTTTATATTATAAGATTTTATAAAATTATCTCAAGGATTTATCGTATGGTATACCTTCAGCTTTAGGCGCCCTAGACTTTTTAGAGAATATAATTAAAGAAATTAAAGCTAATAAATAAGGTAATAAATAATAGAAGGCTCTAATACCAAAGATTGTTCCTTTAACCGGATTATTAGCGATTGTAGATAAAGCAGCAGTGAAAGTTGGTGCAAAAGAAAAGAAGAAAGCAAAGAATAAAGAACATAACATAATGTTAACTGTCTTCCAGTTACCAAAAATTTCAATAGCTAAAACCAAAAAGCCGTAACCTAAAGCATCAATTTGCCAAGTACCAATAGGTAAACAAGAGAAAATAACAAAACCACCTAAACCAGCTGCAGATGAACCTATGGCGGTACCTATATATCTCATTTTATAAACGTTAATACCAACACTATCAGCGGCAGCAGGATTTTCACCACAAGCTCTTAAACGTAACCCGAAACGAGTTTTATTCATTAAAAGCCATAAAGCTATAATAATAATTACTGCTAATACAACTGCGGAATTTAAGCCAGAAAAAGTACGATCAATAAAAACATTACCGGTATTAACTCTTAAAATTTGAGAAAAGATGTTATTTGCAACTTCTGGAGAATCTTTTTTAGTAATATGAGTATTAATGATAGTACAAATAGCAACAGCTACAGTATTTAAAGCAGTTCCAACAACAGTTTGATCAGCCTTTAATCTTATAGCAACAAAAGATAATAAGAATGAAAATAAAATTGAAAATAATATAGCAACTAATGCCGCTAATAAATACAAAATTATTAAACCAGAAAAAGTAGTTACTAACCAAGCTCCAGCTAAACTAGTAGACATTATTTGTAAGAAAATTATACCGGAGAAGGCACCAAAAACCATTGCACCTTCTAATGCAATATTAATAATACCTGCCGATTCTGAAAATAAACCACCAAAAGAGCCTAAAATAAAACCGACGACATACATGATAAAGTAGTTAAAAAAACTACCAACACTACTAGCTGTAAACATTATTTACCCTCCTTATTTTCTTCAACTACCTTCTTTTTAAATAAGTTGTTATAAAAAGCATGTTTTCCATGTTTATCATTATATTTTTTAATAAAATAATTAAAGAAAGAAGAAATAGCAGCACCATAAATAATAATAGATCTAATTAATTCAACATAGTGAGTGTTATATGAAGAAGAAACATTCTTTAAAGCATTTTGAGCTGAATCAATTAAATTTAAAAGTATTGCTGAAAATATACAACCAATTGGACTATTTTGCGCAATTAAAGCAACTGCAATCCCATCAAAACCATTACTAAGTAAAGTATTAGAATTACTATCCCAAGTAAATCTAATTGGAGAAACTGGATCAGCAAAAGACATGTAACCACAAATTCCAGCTAAAGCTCCAGAAATAGTTAAAGCTAAAACAATTGATTTAACTTGGTTAACACCAGCATATTTTGAAGCATGTTTATTTGAACCAGTCATTTTTAATTCCATACCAAAAGTAGTTTTATTTAAAACAATTTGAATAATTAAAACTAAAAGAATAGCAATAATTAAACCAACAGAGACACCTGGTAAAACTTTATCTAAACCCATGGAAGGCATTCTTGCTGTAATTGGTAAAATCTCCAATTCTGAAGCATTCATACGATATTTAAAAGATTTAGGAATCCATAAATTACCAATGATACCAATGATATAATATAAAACCCAATTAAGCATAATTCCTGATAAAACTTCATTGACATTAAATTTAGCTTTTAAAAAGCCAGGAATAAAGCCCATAAAGGCTCCACCAAGCATACCAACTAATAGGCAAGCAAACCAATTACCACCAGCTAAGCCTACTAAAATGGAGAAAAAAGCACCAGCTGTCACTTGCCCAGTGATACCAATGTTAAATAAGCCTAATTTAAATGAAAAAGCAATAGCAACACCAGCCAACATCATTGGGGTAGCTTTATAAATAACTGTTGGAATATAATTTAATTTAAAACCAGAACTAATTAAAACCCATAAGCCTTTAAAGCCTCCCATAGGGTCAACACATAGCATTAAAATCAAGCCAAATAATAAACCTAAAACAATACACATTAAACTAGAGACAAAGCTTCTAAATCCTGGTTTACCATTTAAATAATGGAAAAATGATGCGATTTTACTAAGAATAGTTTTTAATGTTGAGTATCTTTTTAATTCTTCCATAATTTACTCCTTTACTAACTTAGAAGGAAACATCCTTTTAGCACCTGACATATATAAACCAATTTCATTAGCATTAGTCTTTTTAGGATCCAACTCAGCAACAATCTCACCATTATACATAACTAAGATACGATCAGAAAGATTTAGAACTTCCTCAAGTTCCAAAGAAACTAATAAAACTGCTTTATTGGAATCACGATGAGCAATAATTTGCTTATGAATAGATTCAATAGCACCAACATCAAGACCACGTGTTGGTTGAACAGCAATTAATAAAGGAGTTTGACGATCAAGTTCACGCCCTAAAATTGCTTTTTGTTGGTTACCACCAGACATTGAACGTGTAATAGTATAAGGACCTTGAGAAGAACGAATATCAAATTCCTTAATTAATTTATTACAATATTCAATCTTAGCTTTTTTATCAATAAAACCGAATTTAGCAAATTGTGGTTCAAAATATCTTTCCAAAACCATGTTATCGGCTAAAGAAAAGTCTAAAACTAAACCATATTTATGACGATCTTCAGGAATATGAGAAACACCAAAATTATTTCTTTCTCTAATAGTTAATTCTTCCAAATTAACATCGACATAACGAGGCTGTTTTTTATAATTTTTAGGAGATAATCTATTTTTTGGTAAAACTCTTTTATTTTTTGAAAATAAATTAATACAAGTTTGTTTAATGAAATGTTTCGTTTCATATAAATAGTAACTAAGATAATTCATACCTTCTTTTAAAACCTTACGATTAAAAATAGAAAGATATTTACATAAACTATTTAAACCATATGAGCAAAAATTTAACGAGGATTTTAAAATATAATTAAATTTATTGAGTTTTTTATCTTGTAATTGGGTTTTTAATTCCTCTTTTTTAAGTTTAAAATCACTATCAATTGAAGTATAAAATTTATTGAATAAATCTTCATAATGAAGTCTATCAACATTTCTAATAATAATATTTCCACTTTTTACTTTTTCTAAACCAGTAATAGCGTAAATTAAATCAGACTGACCATTTCCTTCAATACCAGCGATACAAACAATTTCACCTTCTCTAACATTAAAAGAAATTCCATGTAAAGTTTCTTTTTTCTTATCAGAATTATAAACATATAAATCTTTTACAGCTAAGACTTCTTTTCCTATTTTAGCCTCTGCTTTTTTAGTAATAAGTTGAACATCACGTCCGACCATTAAGCGTGAGAGTTCTTGTGGATTAGTATCTTTAACATTTAAAGTACCTAAACATCTCCCCTTAGATAGTACTGTGACACGATCAGCAACTTCCATAATTTCATTTAATTTATGAGAAATAAAAAGAATAGACTTACCTTCTTTGGTAAGATTTTTCATTGACTGCATTAAATCTTCAATTTCTTGTGGAGTTAAAACAGCAGTCGGCTCGTCAAAAATTAAAATATCATTTTGGCGATAAAGCATCTTTAAGATCTCAACTTTTTGTTGTTCGCCAACAGTCATATCATCGATTTTTTCGTTTAAATTAATTTTAAAATTATATTTTAAACAGAGATCTTCCAAAGATTTTTTAACTTTTTTAGGAAGCAAAATTCCTAAAGGACCTACTGGTTCATGACCTAAAATAATATTTTGCAAAGCGGTGTAACATTCAACCAATTTAAAATGTTGATGAACCATTCCAATATGATACTTATTTGCATCATTAGGATTTTTAATTTCAACTTTCTTCCCATTAATAAGAATTTCACCACTATCTGGAGTATATAAGCCAAATAAAACTGACATTAAAGTTGATTTTCCAGCACCATTTTCACCAAGTAAAGCGTGAATTTCACCTTTTCGTAAAGTTAAAGAAATATCATCATTAGCTTTAATTCCAGGAAAAGACTTGCTTATATGGGAAAGTTCAATTACATTTTCCATTGCTTTGCTCCTTAATTTTTATATAAAGATAGCTGCGGATTTTATCCGCAGCTAATAAAGATAAATAATTAATCGATATAATTTACTACAGCGTAATCAGGATTAACACCGAAATTATTTGCTTTTAAAACGCTGTCATCAGAGAAACCATTAACTTTATAAGTTCCATCAGCAATTTTAGCTAAAGCATTCTTATATTCTTCTTTAGTAAATTTCTTGAAATTCCAGCAAGTTGGATCATCATCTTCTTCTGGAGTAGGTAACTTACACATACCTGATTCAGCACCGACATTAACAACATTACCAGCAAAAGTTTTACCCCAAGCCTTGTCGTTATCAATATAATTAGTTAAAGCGACTTCAACAGATAATTTTAAATTTTTCATAGCAGAAGTAACTAAAGCATTTAAAGTTTCAGTGCCTAATCCAGTATCAGCATGTTGGTTAACATCAACACCGATCCAAGGTTTATTATTATTAGACTTAGAAGCTTCAACAACAGATTGATAAACAGCACCGCCACAAGCGAAAATGACTTCAGCAGAGCCATTTGAATACCATGCAGTAGCATTAGAAGTAGCAGCTGGAGTAGAGGCAAATGCACCAGCATAGTAATATTGAATCTTAGCAGGTTCACTGACTTTCATTTCTTCAAAGGCTTTAGCGATACCTTGAACATAACCAGAACCATATTTAATAACAGCAGGAACTGCCATACCACCAACAAAACCGAAAGTCTTGTAACCTTCATATGCAGCACCATAACCAGCTAAGAAGCCAGATTGTTCTTCCTTATAAGTAATAGAAGTAATTTTATCAGTATATTCATAAGCTGCATAATTGTTATCATCATCAGTTTTAGTACAATCTAAAGCTAAGAAATTAACATCATCAAATTCCTTGCTATCAATAGCTCTTTTAATAGCAGGTTGGAATAAGTAACCAGGTAAAACAATAATATTAGCGCCCCAGTTTTTAGCTTCTTTCATTGCGTCTAAACGGCCAGTAGTATCATAGTGTTTATCAGCAGGTTGATAATATTGGGTATGAACCTTACCATCTTTAACACCACTTTCTGTTAATGTTCCACCACCGACATTAACAGCCCAATCATTAACACCTTTCCAAGAAGATTCATTAAATGAGTGATCATTTAAAGTTCCAGAATCAGTAACTAAAGCAACTTTTAAAGGATTTTCCTCAGTATAGCCTAATTCATCAAAATCAGCTGCAGCAGGAACGCTTTTAGTACCGATATTAATTTCAGTAGTGTTAACAAATTCAACATCTTTCCAACCAGTGCTATTAGAAGTATCAGAAGCAGGATTACAACCAGTTAAAGATAATAAAGCAGTAAATGAGAGTAAAGCGAGAGTAGAAATTTTTTTCATTTTTTTATCCTTTCTTGTAAATTCAGTTTTATAAAAACATTTATCAAAAATAGATTCGCATGTCTTATCTTGATTGCAAAGTTTTCAATAACGGATTTGCTGTGTAGTCTTCATAAGGTAGAAGCTAGAAAGGTAATCGACCATTTTGATTACATATACACTAACAGACTTCAAACTGTTTTTACATATTAAGTTTATAACTTATGTTTTAATTTTGCAAACAATTTTTAATAGCCCTTACATCTTTTTTTTATTTTAATAAATATAGGCAAAAATTAAATTAAAAAATTGCTTTTTACCAATTCATAAGAATCTTAATTAACAAATTAAAAGTGTTATAATTTTAAAGATGAAAGAACCTTTAGCATTTCGTTTAAGACCAGATAATTTAAAAGATATAATCGGCCAAGAAAATATTGTTGGTCCAAATGGTTTTTTAACAAACTGTATTAAAAATGATACTTTTGTATCTTCCATTCTATATGGGCCACCAGGAACTGGAAAAACAACAATAGCCGAGGCGTTTTGCAAAACAATTAACTACACATATTTTAAATTAAATGCGACAACTTCAACCAAACAGGATTTAATTAATATTTTTAATGCCGCCAAAAACTATCCAGGAACCATATTAATTATTGATGAAATTCATCGCTTAAATAAGGATAAGCAGGATTTACTATTACCACGCTTAGAAGATGGCTCAATCTATTTACTAGGAGCAACAACAGCTAATCCACTACTTTCTATTAATCCAGCCATTAGATCTCGTACTCATCTATTAGAAGTTCATCCACTAACACCAGAACAGGTAATTATTGGTCTACAAAGAGCTTTAATAAGTCCAAAAGGATTAAATAATAAGTATAAATTTACTAAAGAAGCTTTAGAAATAATTGCCAAAACCTCTGGTGGTGATCTCCGTTATGCTTATAACATATTAGAAGCTACTTCCCTATCTTTTTTAGAAGAACATGAAATTACAAAAGAAGATGTAATGTCATTAAATCGGATACCTAATTTTTACGCTGATAAAAATGAAGATGAACATTATGATTCAGTTTCAGCATTTCAAAAATCAATTAGGGGGAGTGAAGTGGATGCAGCTATTTATTATTTAGCAAAATTAATAGAATCAGGTGACTTAGAAGGAATAATTAGAAGACTTCTAGTTATTGCTTATGAAGATATAGGTTTAGCAAATCCAAGTGCTGTTGATCGTACATATAATGCAGTACAAGTAGCTAGAGAGGTCGGTCTTCCGGAAGCAAAAATCCCTCTTGCATTTGCAACTGTTGATTTAGCTCTTTCTCCAAAATCACGTTCTTCTTGTAATGCTGTTGAAACTGCTTTAGCAAACATTAATAATTATCCTAAAAAAGTTAGATCATATTTAAAATATACTCCAGTAAATATTGATGCTGAATCAGCATATCCATATGATCGCCCAGATTTATGGAAATATATTGAATATATGCCAGAGGGTTTGGAAAATGTTAAATATTATATTCCAAATTTAAATGGAAATTATGAAAAATCATTAAACATCAACTATCAAATGTTGGAAAAAATAAATCGTTCAACAAATATTAGAGAACTTAAAAAGAAAGGAAAATAAAATGGACTTCCCTAAAAATAACGGATTCATTAAGTTAGATAATCCTCGTGCTTGGCGTACCTATATAGGAGGAAGTAGAATTTCTCAAATTCATAATCAAAAGAAAGAAATAAATCATTTTCCAGAAGAATGGATTATGTCACTAGTTGAAGCAAGAAATACCGGAAGAGAAAATATTACTGAGGGTCTTTCACATTTAGTAGATTATAATAACCTTTCTTTAAAAGACTTAATAAAATCAAATCCAAGCTATTATTTAGGAGAAAAACATTTTGAAAAATATCAAGATAAAACTGGTGTTTTAGTTAAATTAATTGATTCAGCTGAAAGATTAACAGTCCAAGTTCATCCAAATAAACAAAAAGCCAAAGAGTTATTTAATTCTAATTTTGGAAAAACCGAATGCTGGTACATTTTAGATGACAAAATACAAGATAATATTATTCCGTGTTTATACCTTGGTTTTAAAAAAGGCATCACTAGAGAAAAATGGAAAGAACTTTTCGATAAACAAGATATCCAAGGTATGCTAGACTTAATGCATAAAATTCCAGTAAAAAAAGGAGATACTGTTTTAATAAAAGGTGGTCTTCCACATGCTATAGGCCAAAATTGTTTTCTAGTAGAAATTCAAGAACCAACTGATTATACAATTAGAATAGAAAGAACCACTCCAGCAGGTTTTAAAATCTCAGATTTTATGTGTCATCAAGGCTTAGGTTTTGAAAAAATGTTTGATTGTTTTAATTATCAGGGTATGAATTTAGATGAGATTAAAAAGAATTATTTTATTCCATCACAAGTTTTATTTGATGATCATCATGGAAATGTTCTTACTAATCTTATTGGTTATGATTCAACTAACTTATTCAAACTAAATAGGATAGATGTAAAAACAAAAATTAATATTCAAAATAACAATGGTAAATTCTCTGGCTTATATGTTTTAAATGGAAATGGCTTAGCCAAAAGTCAAAATTCAAAGATAGATTTAAATAAGGGTGAACAGATATTTATTCCTGCTAAAGTAGGAAATTTTGAAATTCAAGCCAATTCACCTTTAACAATAATGCAATTTTTTGGCCCAAAAGATTAAAAAAGAAAATAAAAAACTGCTAACTTTAAAGTGAATCTAATTTTATTTTTCACTACAAAGTTATAGCAGTTTTTATTTATATAATATTAAATTATCTTAAATCTTTATTTGAAATACCATCCATATCATCAAAGTCTTGGTTTTCACCACACATACCCCAAATGAATGTATAGTTTCTAGTACCAGCACCAGAATGGATAGACCAAGATGGAGAAATAACTCCTTGTTCATTATGCATAACAAGATGTCTAGTTTCATTACCTGGACCCATTAAATGGAAAACACAATCATCTTCACCAATATCAAAATAGAAATAAACTTCCATTCTTCTTTCATGAGTATGGCAAGGCATAGTATTCCAAATAGAACCCTCTTCAAGATGAGTTAACCCCATATCAAGTTGACAAGACTTGCAAGTTTCAGGAACAATGTAACGATGAATAGTTCTTTCGTTACAAGTAGCTTTGCTTCCTAAATGTCTAGAATCTGCTTTTTCTTTTGGAATAAAAACAGTAGGATATTCTTTATGAGCTGGGGTAGAATTAATATAAAATTTAGCAGGATTTTTATAATCTAAAGAATCAAATTCAACAACTTTATTTCCTCTTCCAATATAAATGGCATCCCAATGGCCTAATTTATATTCTTTACCATCAACAACAACTTTACCTTCACCACCAATGTTAATAACACCCATTTCACGACGATCTAAGAAATGCTCAGCTCTTAATTCAGGTGCAGAACCTAAAACAACTTTCTTAGAAGCAGGTATAACACCGCCGGCAATAATTCTATCAATCATTGAATAAACAAATTTACAATCATCAATACCAAAAACATTTTCAATTAAGAATTCTTTTCTTAATCTATCAGTATCATAATGCTTATAATCTTCTTTATTTACATAATCTCTTACTGTTAGTTCCATATTTTTCTCCTTTAGTTAGTTATCTAACAATATTATTTTAGCAAAAAAATAACCCATAAAAAAGACCTTGCAATCATGCAAGGCCTAAATTATAAATTACTTATTATCTTTGAACTCTACCAGAAGCATCACCATTCATTAAAGTTTCAACTTCACTTAAAGAAACATGATTTAAATCACCAGGAATAGTATGCTTTAAAGCAGAGGCAGCAACAGCAAACTCAATAGCTTTTTGACCATCTTTATAGTGAGAAATACCATAAATTAAACCAGCAGCAAAGGAATCACCACCACCAACTCTATCGATAATAGGATTGATTTCATAATGTTTAGATTGATAGAACTTTCCATCAGTATAGAAAATACCAGACCAACCATTGCAAGTAGCAGAGAAAGATTCTCTTAAAGAAGCACAAGCACCTTTGAAATGATATTTAGCAACCATTTCTTCAAACATTTTCTTATATCCATCAATAGATAATTTACCAGAAATAACATCAGTGCCTTCTGGTTTGAAGCCTAAGCATTTATCAGCATCTTCTTCATTACCAATGACATAATCAACATATGGCATATAAGAATTCATAACTTTTCTTGCTTCTTCACTAGTCCATAATTTCTTTCTGAAATTTAAATCGCAAGAAACAGTAACCTTATGAGCTTTAGCAGCCTTTAAAGCAGCTAAAACAACAGCCTGAGCCTTTTTACCAAGAGCTGGGGTGATACCAGTAAAGTGGAACCAATCAGCACCATTAAAAATTTCATCCCAGTTAAAATCAGTAGGTTCAGCTTCAGAAATAGAAGAATGAGCTCTATCATAAATAACCTTACTAGGTCTCATAGAAGCGCCAGTTTCTAAGTAATAAATACCTAATCTTTCACCACCACGGGCAACAAAAGAAGTATTTACACCATATTCTCTTAAAGCATTGATAGCAGAATCACCAATTTCATTAGCAGGAACCTTAGAAACAAAATAAGCTTCATCGCCATAATTAGCTAAAGATAAAGCAACATTAGCTTCACCCCCACCATAATTTACATCAAATGATTGAGATTGAACAAAACGAGAAAATCCAGGAGTGGATAATCTCAACATGATTTCACCTAAAGTAACAATTTTCATTATTTAGCTAATCCTTTCTTAGCTTCAGCAACTTTTTCAACAAAAGCTTTAGCATTATCAATAACACCTTGATAATCACCCTTCTTAGCAGGAGCAGTTAAAGAAGAACCAGTACCAATAGCAACAGCACCAGCTTTAATCCAATCAGCAGCATTATTAATATCAACACCACCAGTAGGCATTAAATTAGCTTGAGGTAATGGTCCATGAACAGCTTTAAAGTAGCTAGGGGAAGCAGCAGAACCAGGGAAAACTTTAATAATATCAGCACCGGCCTTTAAAGCATTAATAATTTCAGTAATAGTAAAGCAACCAGGCATATATGGGATTTGATATAAATTACAAAGTTCAGCGACTTCTTTATCAAAAGAAGGTGAAACAATAAATTTAGCACCCTTTAAAATAGCAATTCTAGCTGTAGCAACATCTAAAACAGTACCTGCACCAACAATATAGCCAGCATCTTTCTTTTCAGCTAATTTAGCAATAACTTCATCAGCACCAGGAACGGTGAAAGTAATTTCTAAGCCAACAATTCCGCCTTTAACGCAGCAATCAGCTAATTTAGCAGCTTCTTCATAGCTGTTAGCTCTAATAACGGCAATAACACCGCATTTAAGCAAATCTCTTACAATATCAGATTTCATAATTTCCTCCTAACTAGTCTGCAACTAGTTTTTCTTTTCACCTATCTTAAAACGCAGTCTTTTAAGTTCCGATATAATGCTATAAGGCTTTTAATAGCACGTTTAACCTTTAATAGTTTAGGATTAAACCGCTTGAGTTTCAAGTGCGATTCTTTTAGAAATTAAAAAATAAATAAAAACTTGATTCGCAAAGCTATTTAAACTCACTCCAGTATCCTGCATAAACCTTTCAACACGATAAGTTACAGTATTACGATGAACATATAATTTATAAGAGGCAAATAAAGGAGAATTATTGGCTTCTATATATGCCTTAACAGTTTCTAAAGTATATAAATCAAAATTTTCAATTAAAAAAAGATTTTCATTATAAAACTTTGGTACAAACTCAGCAATTTCAAAAAGATATTTTAATTTGTAATTTTCAACAAACTTCAAATAATAAGCAAATTTAGGAGTATATGTAGGAACAATTAATCCTTTAATAATTACATCTAAATCTTCACCCGCAGCTAAAAATGAATTTTGCAAAATTCCTAAATTATTACCACTATCTTCAATTACTAATAAATAATTATCACCTATATTAGATAAACTATATTCAATATTTTTAAAAAGCTTATTAAAAAATCTTTCTACTAATAAATTATCTATTTTTCCTTCGATAGAAATAATAATATAACAAGCTTTTTTCATTTATTTAATCTCCTATTCTTTAAAAGAAGATACGTTATTTAAAATAACTTTATCACCCTTATATCCACTAGCTTTTACATTTTCAAAAACAATTTCTTTAACATTATTAAAATAAAAACCAGTTTTACATTGAGGATCAATATATGACATCATAGCTGGCATACCAGGCTTTGCGTCTTCTTTCATACTAAAAGAAGAATTTTTAATAGTTACAGACCCAATAGGCTGTTCAGGGAGACCATAAAACCACCCTAAAGCATATTCAGCTCCAGTAGCATGAATTTGATCAAAAACAAATTTACCTATATAAGGAGTTCTATCATCTACTGGTAGTTTCTCCTTTGAATAAACATATTCAGTTTTTCCATCAGGATCACAAAAATAGAACATGTTGATTACTAAAGGAGTTTTAACATCTACCATCTTAATATCTTTAAATAAGATATCATCAATAACAGAATCTTTTCCTCTACCTCTTCTAGTTTTAATTCTTAATCCACGATCAGTACCAACAAAAAGACAACGTTCAACAGAAATATCTTTAGTTCCAGCACCAATTTCAGAACCAAGAACAATTCCACCATGTCCTCTATTCATAAAACAATTTCTAATAACTAATTTATCTGTAGGTTTTTTATAAGTTTTACCAATATAAAATTTACCGGATTTAACAGCAATACAATCATCACCAACAGAAAATTTCACACCAATAATTTTAATATCATGACAGCACTCAGGATCCATACCATCAGTATTAGGGGCGTGATCTCCTGGATTATTTACCCTTAAATCATACCATCCTGTATGATCACAAAAATAAGGATGGATAGTCCAACAAGGAGTATTTTGAATAGTTAAACCATGAACATATAAATGCTTGCAGTCATTAAAAAACATATCTCTAGGACGACCCCAAGGTAAGTTTTTAACATCCTTCCAAAAATTTGATAATTGAGCTTGACCATCAACTATACCTTCACCGACAAGTTTAATATTTTGACAATGAAATGCAGTAATAATTGATGACTTAGTAACAAAAGGATTACCTTCCCAAGTTACAAGTTGAAGCTTTTTATTAGAGTCATACATTTCAACTTCACCAGGAATTAAAGGATAAGCATCCATATTAGTATTAGCTAATAATTGAGCACCCTTTTTAATATCAATTGTGATATTAGATTTTAAGAATAAAGAAGTAATATGATATTCACCTTCATCAATAACTAATAAACCATCCTTAGGTAAACAATTAATAGCGGCTTGTAAAGCCAAAGTATCATCGTTATTTTTTGACTGATTAAAAAAATCTTTACTATGTAAAATCACAGAAACATTATCAGTATAAAAAGTCAATTCATAATCATCAACTCTAACCACGTATTCTCTATTAGGTTCTAAATTATATAAAGAAAAAACATTAGTATCTACATCGACTAACTTCAATTCATCGTTTAAATAAACATCAAACTTTTTAGAAGAATAATAAATATCTTTATTTACAAGTTCAAAACAAGCAGAAGTAGCTGAGATAAATAGAGCCTTAAATTTCATTACATTTCCTCCTTATGAAAAAGCTTTTTATAACCTAAAAAACAGAGATTTTTTATGCCAATTAAGACAGCATCAACAGCAAGACCAACTAAGGCAAAGGAAAATGGTTCTCTAAACCACCAAGTTCCTTTTACAATATAAGTAGCAATTAATAAAGAAAATGTTGAACAAAGTAATTTAGTAATAATTGCCCAAGCTAGTCCATAAAATACATTTATAAAAAGAGAATAAAATCTAGTCGACCTAAAGAAAATATATGGTCTAGATTCGTGTTTTTCCGTATCCCATAAATCTAAAATCTTATAAACAACCAAATCATTAACTATTCCCATAAAAACACCATCGATAATAGTTAAATACCAACTAGTAAGACCACTAATATTACCTAAACCCATCTCAATAAAGAAATAGCACATTCCGAAGCACCAATATTTTAATAATATAGGTTTAAAAAAGTAAGGTATTCTAGTAAACCAGGATACCTTATATACATTTTCTTTTATTTGATTATCAGACTCAACAATTTGATTTTCTTTTATATCTTTTTTCATTATTTATTCTTCTTTTTAAAAGATAAAAATGATAAGTCAACATTAATCTTTTTACAAACAGGTTGTAAGAATATTACAAGAACAGCAATTATAATTGAAGCAATTAACAAACTAATGTGGATATAAGTCCAAGTTAAGGACATAGAAGTAACATTATATCCTAAAGTATTATCAATTTGATCACCTCTGTCAGCTAAAGCTCTATAAGCTGAAAAAACAAAGAGAAACTCAAAAACAACTTGAGCAATCATCATAACAAAATATACGCCTAACATAGAATATTTCTTAACATTAGAAGAATGTCTAGCATAAGCGTTCATATAAGCTACACAACTTAAAATAGCAAATAAAGTAGAAACAAAATAAAAGATAGCCGAAAAAGAATCATAAGTTCCATTTTTACTTGCAAAACCATAAATAGCTCTAACTTTTATAAAGATAATACAAGTGCCAACAAGCATAGAAACAACAGTAAAAAATAATCCAAACTTATTAATATGATTCTTTAATGAAATTAAGAATCTAGTAAGACCTAAAATAAAAGGACCCTTGGAATATTGAGCGGCTAAAGAGGCATCATCATTAGAAACATTATCATTAACTTTAACTTCTTGAATATTTTTATTATTTTCCATAACTATCTCCTCTATCTAATTCTATCACCAGTTTCACTATCGAAAAGGAAAGCTTTATTTAAATCAAAATTAATATTAGCAATAAAACCAATATCAAAATCAAGCCATCCTTTAATTTTGAATATACATTTTGAAGAACCAATAGTTCCATGAACTAAAGAGAATGGACCAAGATGCTCAACTAATTCAACTTTCAAATCGACACTATTTTCACTAGAAGCATTTTCTAAAATATATTCAGGTCTAACACCAAGTGTGATTTTTTCATGTCCCTCAGCTTTTTTAACCATTTCAGCAGGTAATTTAATTGTGAAATTATTATTATTTTCAATAAATTCACCATTTTTAATTTTTCCTTCAAAGAAATTAGTAGGAGGATTACCAATAAATGAAGCAACAAAAATATTGTTAGGATCATTATAAACTTCATTAGGTGTACCAATTTGCTGCACACGTCCCATAGACATAACAACAATTCTATCAGCTAAAGTTAAAGCTTCAGTTTGATCATGTGTAACATAAAGCATAGTGGCTTTTAATTTATAATGTAAAAGCTTAATTTCTCTTCTCATTGAAGATCTTAATTTAGCATCAAGATTTGAAAGAGGTTCATCAAATAAGAAGACTTTAGGATTTCTAACAATAGCTCTACCCATAGCAACTCTTTGTCTTTGACCACCAGATAAAGCACTGGGTTTTTTATTTAATTGATCATATAAATTCAATATCTTACTAGCGGCAATAACCTTCTTATGAATTACTTCAACATTTTCTTTCTTTAACATTAAGGAAAATGCCATATTTTGATAAACAGTCATGTTTCCATATAAAGCATAGTTTTGGAAAACCATTGCAATATCTCTATCTTTACTAGCTTTATCAGTAACATCTTTATCATCAATAAAGAACTTACCTTCAGTAATACCTTCTAAACCAGCAATCATTCTTAAGGTTGTTGATTTACCACAACCAGATGGACCAACTAAAACGATAAATTCACCATCTTTAACATCCATGTCGAAATCTTCAACAGCTAAGACACCATTATCGTAAACTTTTCTAATATGTTCTAATTTTAAAGTAGCCATAATTAAAATTTACCTTTCTTAATTTTACTTTTTAACTCTAAAGCGGCAGCGGATTCAGTTTTACTAGCTTCCTTTAAATAATTATAAAGAATAGAACTTCTAAAGAAATTAGCAATAGCGGAAATTATAAGCATTGCGCCAGCAGAAATAAACAAAATTAAATCAGCGACCATAACCCAAGAAAGAATAGCTTCACTAGTATAAAGCGGTAAAATATACCAAAAATAATGAGCAATAGATAAAACACCTAATAACAAGGCATAAATAGAAGCTTTTTTATTGTAAACTTTAATTTGTTCAGCAGTTAAAAAGGTCATAAGTAAGAACAAAATATTATATACAATATCAACACCAGTAATAAAAGTAACCTTAGTCATTGTAGAATAAACAAAACAGAAACCTAAACAATTGCATAATATTGCCAAGAAGCATAAACTTCTAGCAAAACTATTACTTTTATATCTTAAAATATCTTTTTGAATATCTGTAGGTTTAAAATAAGCTTGTAATTTATCAGCAATTGTATAACTTTTATTTTTTTCTTCTGAAATATTTTTAGAATTATTTTCTTTTTTTACGAAACTCATATTATTCCCCCTTTAATTCTAATTTAGCTTCTTTATTTTGCTTAATCATTTTATAAGTAGTAATAAACAAGATGCTAGCACTAGCTAAAAGTAAAATGACAACTAGAATAAAACCAATAATGAAAATATAAGAAGAATTAGGATCTAATGTACCAGATTCACCTACCATTGAAATTAATTTAGCATTAATAGTTTCAAAATCTAGGGCCTTATATTCATTGAGATAAATAATATCAAAAACAAGAACCAAAACAGCACTAACTAAACTATAAATACCAGAAACAAAACCATAGACAAAATTAGAAATATAATATTTTCCTCTAATGTTAGTTCTAGTAACTTTATAACCCAAAGCGAAGATAACTCCAAAAATAGATAAAACAATCAATATATTGTTAATAGGAAACATATCAAGTAAAATTTGATTCATAATTTTTCCTTCGCTAATAGGTCCTAAAGGTTCATCCATAACATTTTCCAATGTTCCTATAGGAGTGCAAAAAATCAAACTATATACGAATAATAAAGCAAATCCTATAAGGATAAGCCAAAAACAGCTTTTTTGAAGTTTTGGGATAAATTTTTTAATATCAAATTCTTTTATTTTTTTATTATCCATATATAATCTCCTTTTTTATAACATGGAAAGAGGGAATACCCTCTTTCCATAAAAGTCTTTTTTAGAAATCAGTCTTGTTATAAACAACAGCGGCTTCAGCTAATTCACCGACAATTCTTT
>ERZ808262.218-NODE-218-length-39532-cov-8.133546_pt1 | contig 39532 bp, 34 predicted proteins | sample MGYA00520895_ERZ808262 | MGnify/ENA primary metagenome ERZ808262 (study PRJEB31516, sample SAMN03275588) | gut metagenome | biome: mammalia-associated habitat; material: feces | host: Papio cynocephalus | place: Kenya | collected 2012-08-02 ... | reverse complement strand
CTTCCACTTCGCCATACAACTACTGCAACAATAACCCCGTCAATTTCGTGGACCCTGATGGGGAGGATCCTAAGCGTCGTGTTTCCTATGCAAGTTCTTTTTTAGGAATACCATACAAAAATGACGTGGGAAAACTTAGAACTGATTTTACACCAGAAGCTCTTGCAAATATGGACTGCTCAGAATTTGTCAGTAGAATACTCTATCTTGACGAAATTACACCTACAAGTACAGGAATGTGTACAAGGGATATGAAGGAATTCTTCAATAATTCAAAAGAATTTGAACTTGATTCAGTGCCTATGGAAGGTGACATTATGTTATGGGAAGGTCATGTAGGAATTGTCTCCCAAGTTTATGAAAATGGTAAAATTAAGTTAATACATGCGTCTTGGAGCAAACAAGCTATTGCGGAAACGAAACCAAATACTGTTGAAGCAACAAAAGGATATATTGAGAGACCCTTTATAGGTTTTTTTAGACCAAGAGAAGAGTCTTTTAATGAAAATCTTGAACCTGCTATAATTGTATCTGATAAAAAAGAGATAACTAACATTATTTCTACAGCTTTGGCTGGAGATAAAAACAAATTTTATATCGTTAGATAATAATCATAGGTGTATCCACAAATACGGATACACCTTTTTAAAATATTTATATATGACACTATTTATTAGTTTATTATTAATGCTAGGAACTAGCAACAATACTGATATTACTAATTTGAAGAATTTTCAAGTTTTAGGAAGTGTTTCTGACACATTATACTGTCTCGGATTTGATGATTTCTTATGTGACGCCTTCGATTTAAAAAGCACAATTAACAAAGGATGGTATGATAATAACGAAGTTATCACTTTAACTTATTATGGTTTAGAGTGCTTTGATCATTTAAATGATGAAACCGACGAGTGTCTTAAAGATTATAATATATTTAACGATACTTCTAATATTGTCGTTTTTTACAAATATTCAAATGAAAGAAACGAATTGAATTATTCTCTAAGATTTGCCCTAATCCAAAATTCATATATAGAGTTAAAAAATGGAATTTTTATAGGAATGCGAAAGGAAGAATTTTGTAATAGAATTAATCTTACAAACAATATAGATGCTATAAATGTAGTTGAATTTATTAGTAGTCGTAATAATTATATGGGTTATTTCTTTTTTACAAAAAATAAACTTTCCTGCATCTTAATTGAACTTGATGATGGTAATGATAATGTATTTCTTTCTCGGGTAAAAAACTATCCTCCTTATATTATTAAGCATATTGGTAAGGATGCTGAATATGTTTTCCAAGAGTGTTTACCACCTAATCTTTTTCATTAAAGTTACTTCTCTAAAAATTAATTCGCTCAATTATCAGACTTTTTATTCTAGTTACAAGATAATAGATATTTTTGAAAGAGAAATAATAGAGGTTCATACAATCTTTTGATGGGCAGGCGTAAAAGTCTGCCCGACTTTTTGTATCTTTCGGATGGAACGAAGCTTTCTGTAAAGAAAAACGATGGATCTTTCATCGTGTACAGAGGAAGTTTTGTGTACGATGTCAGTGCGCGAAATGTCGTTACTTTAGAGTCCGTAGGCATTCCATGAGTATGCGAGACTAGAATGAATATATTAGAATTTTAGAAGTCGCCAATTAAAAATGAAACCATTTCATATAGCATTATTATTATTTTATTTCTCTGCTTCTGCCCGTGAGTATATTTCAAAGCCTGAAGAAATAAGGATTGAAACGGACTTGACAGCCAGACCGCTATTTAAACCAGATACCCTCAAGGTTCTTATGGTAGGGGATTTGATGCTTCATTACCCGCAAATTTCAAAAGCCGGCAGAGATGATGGAAGTTTTGATTTTTCCAATTACTTCAAGCATGTACGACATTATATCGATGATGCTGACCTTACCATAGGAAATCTCGAATCCCCAATTTGTGGCAAGCCATATAGTGGATACCCTAGGTTTAGTGCTCCTGAAGAGTTTCTTATACAATTACTCGACGATGGCTTCGATATTTTTCTTTGTGCAAATAATCACATTATGGATTATAAAACTGCAGGAGTCACCCACGAACTCAATATATTTAAAACAAACAAAGACAAATACACTTTTTCTTACACCGGGATTTTTGAAGACCCTAAAAAGCAGGATTTGTCCCTTATTGTCACACGGCGAGGAATAAGATTAGCCATTGTGAATTTTACATATTCCACAAATATAAGACCCGATACCAACTTTCCTAATGTAAATTTGTTATCTGATAAGACCTCTCTAACTAAAGCATTTGAGTTATCAAACGAGGCGGATATTGTAATAGCCACGCCGCATTGGGGAGATGAATATGTGCTGACACATAATGAATCGCAAAAAGAGATGGCAGAATTTATGGCTGATAATGGAGCTGATGTCATAATAGGAACGCATCCTCATGTAGTGCAAGACAGAGAATCCGTTAATGGGGTACCGGTTTTTTATTCCATAGGTAATTTTGTATCTAATATGAGCGCTGCTAATACTCAACTTGGACTTATGGTAAGTATCAGAATTATAAGGGAATCTAACGGAGATATAAAATTAGATGAGCCAACCCTAATATGGACATGGTGTTCAAGACCTGGAGGATTCTGCGATGATTACACAGTAATTCCAATTAAAGAATACAAAGAGAAAAAATCGGAATGGAATGGCGAGTGGGACTATCATAAGATGATGTCAACATTTAATCGTATAGCCACTTCAAGTTACTAAGTAACCATAAAAAAAGGCGGCCAATATTACTATTAGCCACCTGTATCTAACTAAGAAACTTTCACTACCAATTCAAGATTTTCTTGAAATCGTAATCCTCAGGATTAGGAACATACTTTCTAGCAGCCTCGTAATCGGCTTCTGTAATGTAGTGACAGATGTGATTATAGTAGTTCTGTGCAGTACCACCTTCAATATTTACACGACGAGGTGGGATTTTACCTTCAGCATTCTGTAGATCATGTAGATAAAGAGGCTTTGCATCTCCATTATGATCTACGAAAACCATACAACCAGTTTCTCCCTTCTCGAAAAGTTCATATACACCCATAGCGAGCTCTGAGCAATATGTAAGGTCGAATGCGATAGGGTCTTGGCAACGAACATCGTATCCAATCTCTATAGGACGAGTCTTAACTTTCATACCTACCTTTTTGAACTCTTTCTCAAGAATGTCGTTAAACATCACAGCTTTTGAGATTTTTCCGAGTTCCGGATGACCATGCTCATCATAAGTAAGGTGAGCGCCCGTAGCCTTGATCTCTTCAGGGTCAAGGTCGTGGAATACACCCTCTGCAACTACTACTGTTCCGTAGTCAATACCTAATATCTTACGCTTGATGATGGAGCCAAGTGTAAGTTTAATGATCTTATCTATGTGAATTTCTGTCTTATTGAACATTTCTGGGATAATGGTCATAGGACAATGTGTTGCTTCTCCTATACCAAGAGCTAAATGTCCAGCACTACGTCCCATTGCCGAAATGATAAGCCAATTTCCAGAGGTGCGAGCATCTTCATATACGGTACGAGCTATGTGTGCGCCTTCATCCTTTGCAGAATTGAAACCGAAAGTTGGGGTGTTGTTAGGAAGAGGCAAGTCGTTATCGATAGTCTTAGGAACGTGTATATTGGCAATAGGGTACTTTTTTTCTTCCAAAAATTTAGCAATCCTATTAGCTGTTGATGCTGTGTCATCACCACCCACGGTTACTAAAAGCTTTATATCATTGTCAGTAAACAATTCCAGATTGAAATTCTTTTCAAAATCCTCGGCAGTTGGTTTGAAACGACTCATCTGCAAATAGCTACCACCTCTGTTAAAATAAGCGTCAGCCTTGAAAAAATCGATATCCTCGATGCGAGGAGTCTTTGAAAAAAGTCCGCTATAGCCTCCGTGAAGACCGATTACACGATAGCCATTGGCCAAGAATGTCTTAGCAACTGAGCATACGACGGTGTTCATGCCTGGAGCCGGACCACCGCCACAAAGAATAATTACTGAACCTTTCATTTTTTATTATATTATTAACCTAAAATTTCGCGACGCAAAAATACATTATTTAGTTAAAATAGTAAAATCCATAGGCAATATATCCACATTAACTTCTGAACTAAAACGAGAAGCAGCCTCACTTGGTACATTCAAGACTATACTTGCTTTAGTGTGAGAAAAATTACAAGCCACTAAATAATCATGCGATTTGCCTTTTCTCAAGAATACAAAATGATGATCAGGGTCAAATCCTAAAATAGGAGATTGGCAATAGCATAAATCGAAATTCGATGCTCTTTCCATGCTTGATTTAAGTTTTAAAACCTTACGATATACCTCAAGAATATTTTTTTGCTCTTTTGATAGACAACTGATATCAATTGGGCGTGTATGCGAGAAAATCGAGGTGCGACCATCCACTCCATCGGCTGCGTCTTCTCCTATCTCTTGTCCCGCGTATAACATAAATGCTGCCGGATAAAAAAGTGCACTTACGGCCAATGCAGCATATCCAGAAGCAGCACTTCCTGCAAACTCTTTACTTGCCAATCTTTGCTCGTCGTGGTTTTCCAAGAAATTCAGCATTTTCGGCTGAAGATCCCCAAGACTTTGCCAATTGGCCGTGATACCTCTGGCCGAACCATATCCACAGGTAAGAGCCCGCAGGGTGTCGTATAAGCCGGATTTGTCGTATAATTTATCAAAAAGAGCATCTTCTATAAATTTTCTATAATTATCTTTTTGATATACTTCTGCTATAAACAGTAGGTTTGGAAATTCAGCTTTTATATTGCTTATAAGGAAGTGCCAAAATTCTATAGGCACTAATTCTGCCATATCGCACCTGAAGCCATCTACTCCTAACTCTGCCCAATATCGTATAATATCAAGCATCTTATACCAATTCAGTGAGCAAGAATAATCTACCTTGTCCGTATCAGTCCAGTCATAATCGTGGCGATGTAGTGTTTTAAGGCCTCCGTGTTCGTCTGTATAATCTGGACTCACATGATTAGGCACGAAATCGATAATCACCTTCATCCCGGCAGCGTGAGTCCTTTCTATAAGAGAACAAAATTCAGATAGCCTTTCAGAAGGGACATCGGCAAGATATGGATTGACATCATAATAATTAGAAATAGAATATGGTGACCCCCAATCGCCTTTAACAAATGTTTTATTTTCACTATGCCTTATAACTCCCGTATACCATATATGAGTTACAGACAGCGACTTAATATATTTAAGTCCATCGTTATTAAAAGAAGAAAAGCGACCCGTTGAAAAGAGTCGCGTTAAAACTTGATATATAATCATAAAGGTAAAATCTTGCTTATAATTTGAGTATTATCCATTCGTCCTGAAAACTTTTCGGCACCTACACCTACTGCATATATAGGTACGTGATCTCCATTATGATGCGTAGTTGTCCAGCCAATTCCGTTAGAACGATTAAATTCGTCTCGTGTCTTTACAGATGAGAAATTATCCTGCTCTCCTGCACTTTTCCATTGTTTCTCGATTTCGGGCCAATCGACACTTGACCCGTTCTCATCGCTACCTAAACTAATCCCTCCTGTCTGATGATCGGCAGTAACTATAATCAAAGTCTGCTTAGGGTGCTTTAGATAAAAATCATATGCAACCTTAACGGCATCGTCCATTTTTAGTATTGCCTCTATTGTGGACATCGTTTTGTTAGCATGGCTGGTCCAATCAATCTCACCCCCTTCGCACATTATGAAAAATGGCTTGTCATCATCGAATGTATTTAGGCAATCTTCCATCATCTGACTTAAGGTCACTAGTTTATCATCTTCATCGTCATAATTGGCCACCTTCTCTCTATGTCCTTGATTAGGATTAGCGACCATAACTAATTTATCACCACGGGCATTTTCAAATTCCGATTGTCCGAACACCACTTCATATCCATGCTCTTCAAGGTATTTTTCACTGTTCATATCCGAGTTCTTAGGATCTTTAAATTCGAGAAAGCCCGACCCACCTATAAAATCAAAACCGGAATCCGGAATCTGGGTAGTAATGGTGTAGTAATTACCACGACTTTTTACATGTGCATAAAAAGCAGCAGGAGTTGCATGGTTCAATGGGACTGAAGAAAAAATTCCTACCTGATACCCATAATCATCTTTCAGTATTTTTGCTACACTATTAACAGGAAGTCCTTGAGGATCCATTCCAAGAAATCCATTGTTAGTCTTATACCCGGTTGCAATGGCAGTTCCAGATGCTGCGGAGTCTGTGATTAAACTATTTGCAGAATAGGTGGTACACATCCCCAGCACCGGAAATTTAGTAAATGTAAGCTGTTCTCCACCCAATTTACCTTCACAATATGATAAATAGGATTCGGTGACCGCTACTTGTGAAGCCCCCATACCATCACCTATAAATAAAAACACATATTTGGCTTCTGGCTTTTTCTCGCAAGATACACTTAGAAGGATGCTTGCAAATAATGCAAATAAAACACTTTTACTTTTCATAATTTCTTTTACGTTGAAATTCTGCAACTACCACCGCGCTAGCTATCGCGACATTAAGGCTTTCTGCGTGCCGCCCAGTGGCAAAGGATGGAATAAGGATACGAGAAGTACAGAAAGCACGAATACTCTGGCTTATCCCTCTCGATTCATTACCCAACACTATTAGTCCATTTGGGTTAATATCACCTTCATATAAATTATCCCCATCTAGAAATGTCCCATGGATTGGCAATCCTGCAGAGATAAAATCCATACATACTTTTTCCAAATCCCCATAAAGGATTTTTTTTCTAAATACCGCACCCATAGAGGATTGAACTACTTTAGGGTTATACTGGTCCACCGTGTCTTCCGAAGCAAAAATGCCATCTATTCCGAACCAATCACAAACCCGAAGAATAGTGCCAAGATTACCAGGATCTCTTATACTGTCAAGGGCCAAGTAAAGTCCGCATGTTCTGATAGGAGATTTTTTAATATCTGGCATTCTCACTACGGCAAGAATAGGGGAGGGCGAATCACAGGATGAAATCCTTTTCATCTGATCTTCGCCGATTTCGTCTCTTTTATACATAGAAACCACTTCCATTTCGCTGTAAATGGCTTCGTTTATCATCTTTTCTCCTTCGACGATAAATAGGCCACTTTCGTCACGAAATTTCTTTTGAGACAGGCTCCGAATTAGTTTTATATCCGAATTAGATATTTTTACCATAGTTCTTGGCAAAGATACTATATTATTTGCTAAATTTGCCGATAGATGTCTATTAAAAAACATATCTTTTTATATATTTTTCCTTTCTGTCTTCTGTCAGGAAGTTTTTTTTCGTGCAGTACGACAAGAACGCTTCGTGAAGATCAGCTTCGGCTCGACAGAAACGAGATCGTAGTTACAAATAGTTCTACTTTTCCAGCCTCGTCCCTGTCCGATTATATCAAGCAACAGCCTAATCATAGTTTGCTTGGCTGGAAACCAATGCTATACATTTACAATTGGTCAGATGGAAGCGATAAGGGAATTAATAAGATATGGAAAGGATTGGGCGAAGCCCCTGTCATTTATGATCAGGCACTTGTGGAGCGTTCAAAAAAGAACATAGAAAGCAGACTTGAAAATATAGGCTATTTTAACTCCGATGTTGAGAGCGAACTAAGGTTGAATGGACAAAATGCTGAAGTAACCTACTATGTCACATTAGGTAATAGATATGTTATAGATAGCATTATTTTCAGCATCCCTCTTAATAGATGTGATTTTGTTAAGGACTTTAACGACGACATTCCGAATATCTTAATAAAAACCGGTGACTATATCTCGGAACAAAATCTTGAGACAGAAGTACAAAGAAGCGTTACTTCGCTTAGAGAAAAAGGCTATTTCGCACTTAACCGCTCGTGTTATAGCTTTTTAGCAGATACGTCATCAAGAAGTGGGCACGTGGTTTTACAATACATAATCCGCGAACAGGACGCTCCTTTAAAAAAAGTCGTGGTAGATAATGTCAGAATAAATTACCCGGAAAATCTAAATGTAAAAGAATCCGTGCTAAAGGGAGTAAACCTCATAGACCCAGGCACCCCATATAAAGAATCCATAGTAAGCGACACCTACTCCCGTTTTTCTTCACTAAAGATATTCAAGACGGTGGGTATAGATATGTCGCAGGTCTCGGATGATAAGGTAGACTGTGATATTACACTAACGAAATCACAACCTCAAGGATTTAAAACTAATCTTGAAGTATCTACAAATTCATCCGGACTTATGGGCATTTCCCCACAGATTAACTTCTATCATAAAAACATATTCGGTGGGGGAGAATGGCTAAATGTCGGATTTATAGGTAATTTTCAATTCAAACCAGACGACGATGTCTCATCTAACGAGCTGGGAACGTCCTTATCGATTAGTTTTCCTAAGTTTCTGGGACTTGGCTATAAAGTATTTAGAGGGCCTACCATCTCCCGTACGGAGATTAATGCTTCTTTTAATTATCAAAATAGACCGGAATATACCAGAAACGTGTTATCCACATCCTATGGTTACTCCGGAACCATCAAGGGGCGATTCTATTATCAATTCTACCCATTCAGAGTCAATTATGTAAGGTTATTTAACTTGAACGACGATTTCTTAAAGAAATTGGAAAAGAATCCTTTTATGAAATACTCATATCAGGATCACTGCGACCTTGGAATAGGCGCTTCCATATTCTATAATAGCAGTACTGACCTTATACCCAAGACCGATTATCACTCCATAAGAATCTCCACCGATATTTCAGGAAATGTCTTAAGTCTGTTCAAAAATTTAATGCAGACGAACGAAGGGGGAGAACATTTGGTTTTAGGTGCTCCATTTTCACAATACGCAAGGTTGGAGGCCAGTTATACAAAGTGCTTTAGATTCTCTTCCAATGATAGTAGAAGTATAGCTGGAAGAGTGCTGGTCGGTGCCGGATTGGCCTACGGGAATTCCACGGCCCTCCCTTATGAAAAACAGTTCTACTGCGGAGGCGCTGGAAGTATGCGTGGTTGGCAAGCAAGAGCACTTGGCCCGGGCTCATCTAAAATGGATGAAACTTTCAGTATACCAAGCCAAACAGGTGATATAAAGTTAGAAGCCGATCTGGAATATCGATTCCCTATGATATGGAAATTAGAAGGAGCCCTATTTATGGAAGTAGGTAATGTGTGGAAAAATGAACAAGGAATCAACCTAAAAGAATTAGCTGCTGACTGGGGACTGGGGCTTCGTATTAATCTTGACCTTCTTTTGCTTCGTATCGACTGGGGTATGAGACTTAGAGATCCATCGCTTGATGGTAATAAATGGCTTGGCCCTATATCGGCATTAAAATCAGGGGGAAGCGCCATCCACTTCGGTGTGGGCTACCCATTCTAATTTTAAAATAACTTCTCACTTTTTCGGGTAATATTTAGGCCAACAAGCCTGCAAATATGCTTTTAAGTTATTTTCGTGTCTGTTTTCTACAGGCTCGTAAAACACCTTTCCCTCCAAGCCCGATGGCATAAATTCCTGGTCCACAAAATGTCCCGGAAAATCGTGAGCATATAAGTAATTCTGTCCATAGCCAAGGTTCTTCATAAGGGAGGTAGGAGCATTCCTAAGATAAAGAGGGACAGCTGCCGTATTGTTCTTTGACACCTCGTTAAGGGCAGCACCTATTGCCATATATGCCGAGTTGCTCTTAGGCGACGATGCCAAGTATATTGTGCATTCTGACAAGGGGATACGAGCTTCCGGCATACCGATGTTATGGCAAATTCTAAAGCAAGCATCCGCTATAAGAAGGGCGTTAGGATTGGCCAATCCTATATCCTCGGCTGCACTGATGCACAGGCGCCTGGCAATGAAAAGCGGATCTTCGCCTCCATCCAGCATACGGGCCAGATAATATACGGCGGCATTAGGATCCGATCCCCTTATACTTTTTATAAAAGCAGATATGATGTCGTAGTGCATCTCCCCACCCTTATCATAAATGGCGATATTCTGCTGCAGACATTCACTGACAGTCTTGTCATCGATTATTATTTTAGAGTTGTTATGCGATAACGAATCCACGACTATCTCAAGAATATTGAGCAGTTTTCTTCCATCGCCTCCGCTATATCTAAATAAAGCATCGCTTTGTTTTACTTCGATATCCTTTTCTTTAAGCAACACATCTTCCTTTAACGCACGATTAAGTAATGTCATCAAATCTTCTGCCTCCAATGGCTTTAGGACAAAAACTTGGCACCGTGAAAGAAGGGGAGTTATAACTTCAAAGGAAGGGTTCTCGGTGGTGGCGCCGATAAGTACGAAAATACCTTGTTCAACAGCGGCGAGAAGCGCATCCTGTTGGGCTTTATTAAATCGATGTATCTCGTCGATGAATAGTATAGGAGCTCCTCCTGAGGAAAAGACAGAATTACTCTGAGCACGCTCGATTACATCTCTAACATCCTTAACACCAGCACTAACTGCTGACAGAGTGAAGAAATCTCTTTTCATCGTGTCCGCAATTATCCTTGCCAAAGTCGTCTTTCCCACTCCCGGTGGCCCCCAGAGAATAAAGGAGGTAATATTTCCACTATTTATCATATTTTTTAGCACACCACCCTCTCCGACAAGATGCCGTTGACCAACATACTGTTCCATAGAAGATGGCCGCATACGTTCCGGTAGCGGAGCTAAAATTTTATTTATATTTGCCATAATTATTTTCGAATTTACCTATTCTCTTCGCAAATTACAAATTTATGTCTAAATTAGTGAAACCTTAAACAAGGCCGGTTTTCCTTTAAGGGGACCTCGTTTGAGATACGTACTAAAATAGACCAAAAGATGGGCTCAAAACTCATTAGCAAGAATAATACTGTAAGGGTGTTCCTATTGTGCATAGCCTCACTTCTAGTTCCAAATGCGTTATCTTCAGCACAGGAGGGTGGAATAAAAGTACTGAGGCTAGGCGTAATGAATTCCATAAAGGAACAAAGTATAGTAGTACTTACAAACTCCTCAAAAAAAGAAAATACCTTTAATACATATTCTTTAAGTGCAGACTGTTATGGTATATTCAACCATAAGGCTCGACAGCCAGGTGTAAAGTTCATGTTTTCACACAATACCATATTACACCGCGTTACACTTAATGAATCAATTGACTACTTGATTTATATAGGAGCCGGGGGAGTGTGTGGTTATGTTAGAGATTATTCTAATATGAAATTTAATCCTGGGGCTTTACTTGGACTTACCACTTCGGCAGGCTGCATTATGGCATTCGCTGGAACGAACTTCGAAATGGGACTTGATTTTACAGCTCAATGGGCAATTCACCTTCGTCGAATGGAAGAGCAAAACGCTCGATTAGGGCTTTCGTGGTATGCCAATGGCCTCATTTATGCCCTGATTCCGCAAGTGTGTATAATATATAGATTCTGATGAAACGAACTTTTACCTGCATAACATTTTTGTTTTTATCGTTGATTATAAATGCAAAATCCCCATTTGCGCTTGGCCTTAGTTGGGGGTTCAGTCCACAGGTATATAAAAGTATGGATTTTTCGTATAGGACAAATCAGATCGGTTATAGAGTGTCGGATTCGAGGAAAGGATTTAATTTTTACGAATGTGCATACCTTTCTCTTGATGCAGGACTTAATGTATCAAAGCATTGGTCTTTACACTTAGTGTCCGGTTATAGGGGTGTCGATGAAAATTATAATATTGTTCCACTATATCTACAAACCAGATTTTATTTTAAAGAATATAGCGAAAATGGCATTTTTCTAGGGATGGGTGCCGGAACTGCACTGAAGGATTGGCATTTAAATGACGACATAGTATTATCGAACATAGAACTGGGATATAGAGAGTATTTGTATAAAACACTCAATCTAGAGTTTCTAATAAAATTAGAGGGGATGTTCCTCCATCCTCTCCCTATAGACAAATATGAGGGCGTAATATCACGCCCTCAAGTTCTATATTCTAATGTAGGATATATATTTATCGGTACAGGCTTTAGAATTAACTTCTAAAGTTTTACAAAGAGATAAATCATATACGCTAACTCCATAGCAAGCATTGTAAATCCGAATGGCTTCGACAATTGCTCTTTTTTTGAGAAATTTGCAAACAAAAATAGCAATAACGAGCTTGTCGTAACCACACCCATATCCACATAAGTAACAGAAGAAGTTTCTAGCGGATGAATAAGCCCCGCTATACCAAGTATGAGCAAAATATTGAAGATGTTGCTACCTATTATATTGCCTAAGGCCAATTGCGATTTTTTCTTTGCAGAGGCCACAACACAGGTCATTAGTTCTGGTAGGGAAGTTCCTATAGCAAGTATAGTCACAGCTATGAATTTCTCACTGGCTCCTAATTCATGAGCTATATCTACTGCATTATTTACGAATAATTTGCCACCTATTATCAGGCCTGCTAGACCGCCTATTATCATCAAGATGGAAAGAAAGGTGTTATATACTTTTTCATCGCTTGACTCACTTTGCATTTGGCTCTTGCTGAGTTTGAAATTGAAAACAGAGTAAGCGACAAATATTAAAAGAAATATAACGGCATCCACCCTATTTATACTTCCCTTTAAAACTATAAGACAGAAAAATAAACTGATACATAGTAAAATAGGAATATCTATCTTCTTATTTTGAGCGGTAATTCCGATAGGACTCAGCAAAGTGGTCAAGCCTAAAATGAACATCACATTGAAAATATTCGACCCGAACACATTACCCAAAGCTACTGCAGATGACCCTTCGAGCGCTCCGGTTATGCTGACTACCAACTCAGGTAGAGAAGTGCCGAACCCCACAATGATAATGCCTATAACAAAATCGCTAACCCCTAATTTTTTTGCCACACTTGAAGCTCCATCCACAAGAAGATCTGACCCATAGACAACAAGGCCTAAGCCAACTAAAAGTAATAAAACAGAAATGATCATTTTCTAACTAATTTACACACATTCTCAACATGATGCGTGTGTGGAAACATATCCACAGGCTGAACATCAGTGATCTTATACAAAGCGCTTAAAATCTGCAAATCCCGTGCCTGGGAGGCTGGATTACAACTTACATAAACTATCCGTTCAGGAGCCGTTTCCATAATCACCTTTGCCACATCTGGATGTATACCTGCGCGAGGAGGATCTAATATAATTACATCTGGCCTACCATGTTCATCAATGAATGACGTTGTAAGCATATCTTTCATGTCCCCGGCAAAAAATTCGCAGTTAAACAGACCATTGGAGCGTGCATTCAGTTTAGCATCTTCAATAGCCTCCGGAACATACTCTATTCCAATAACTTTCTTTGCTTTTTCTGCGACGAATTGTGCTATAGTCCCTGTACCCGTGTAAAGGTCATAAACCACCTCTTCTCCAGTTAGAGATGCGAAATCCCGTGCTACTTTATAAAGGTTATAAGCTTGAGGTGCGTTAGTCTGATAGAAAGATTTGGGACCTATTTTAAATCGTAGGTTTTCCATGCTCTCGTATATGGAATCGTCGCCTTTAAAAAGAATACATTTCTGATCTGCTATAGAGTCATTTAGCTTACTGTTAATTACATAATATAAGGATGTGATCTCTTTGAATTTAGCGCTGACACTTTCCAACATATCCACTCTCTGTGGGAAATCACGGGCGAAACAGACGATAAGCATAACTTGACCATCCTCTGTGGTACGGATAAAGATGTTTCTCAAAACACCCTCATTCTCCCTTAAATTGTAAAAAGGAATGTTATGTGCTGTGGCATATTCTTTTATGAAGAGCCTGATGGCATTCGAAGGCTCCCTTTGAAGATAGCAGTGATTAATATCCAGGACTTTATCGAAAAATCTTCCCACATGAAATCCTAGTCCTACTCTTTCTTTTTCGCTAAGATGCTCCGGCTCTTCTCCTGGAAGAATCCACCGACGATCGGAAGCGCTAAACTCTAATTTATTCCTGTACTCTCTTGTGCGTGAGGAACCTATAGTTGGCTTAATCTCAGGCACTTCAAGATGGCCAATGCGTACTAACTGATCATAAACTTGCTGGGTCTTAGCATCTAACTGCATTTCATAAGGAAGATGCTGCCATTTGCAACCACCACAAATTCCGAAATGCTCACAGAATGGATTAAGTCTATGCACGGAAGGGGAGACTATCCGCTCTATTCTGCCTTCCATATAGTTCTTTTTACGCTTTGTCACCAATACATCTATGACATCCCCTGGTACCGCATATTCCACAAACAAGACACGAGCAGTGGCATCCTCGCTTTCCGTTGGAAGTTTAGCATGTGCTATAGCCTTGCCTTCAGCTGCCACTCCTTCTATCAAAATATTATGAAGTACAACTCTATCTTTCATACCCATACGTCTTACTCTTTAGTACTACTAATTTCATTAATATTCAGCCTATTGGCTGCAAATACATAGTTTTTCGATGTCAAATCAACATATAGAGATTTGTAAAAATCATGAAATACCGGCCAATAATCTGCTGATTTGACCCATAGTTTCACGACAAATTCCACACAGTTGGTGTCAATATTATTTAAAGCCACGAATGAATCGAATACTCTTGCCTCCTTAGATATAAGTGATTTTATATCATTGATAAAAGCATCGGCATCTGTGCCGTGGTCCATCGGAACAAGATAATCTATGCGCCGGCTGTCCTTCACATATTGGTTTTCAATATTCCCAGAAGAAAGTGCGCCATTAGGGATTATAATAACCCGATTATCGTTAGTAAGAAGCTTAGTAGAGACCATGTTAACCTCACTTACAGTACCTTCAAATCCCTGGGCCGCTATATAATCGCCGACCTTGAAAGGTTTGAAAACCAACAACATAATTCCTCCTGCGAAATTCTGCAATGTCCCGCTTAGAGCCATACCTATAGCCATACCGCCAGCTGCAAGAAGAGCTGCGAGCGAAGTTGTGTTTACACCCAATGTGCTAATACATAAGATAATAACAAGGGTGGTTAAGACTACTGATATTAGTGAATTTGTAAAACTGGCTATGGTTTTGTCCGTGTGTTTACGCTCGAACCTGCGATTCATCGATTTCTTGACACGCCTTATAAGCCATATTCCAATGATATATACAACTATGGCGGCAAGGACCTTCAGACCAAAGTCAATAGCTATGTGAACCAACTGATTGAAAGCTGTTTGTGGATCATCTTTAAGTACAGTCATAAACTGTTCTGTGGCATTTTTAAGAGAATCCGTAGTCTGTATTATGCGATCTTCATCGACTACAGGCATTTGCTGTAAAAAAATCATTCTATAACCATTAATTTTTATTCGACTGCAAATATACACACGTAATTTAATGTAATCAACTTCAATTTTCACAACTTATAAACGACTAGCACTTTTGTTATACAATTTATATTATGTTAACTTATACATGTAACGACACTACCCCACATAGTATAACTACAGAAACTCGCAGTTATATGAAAAATGAAGCTAAGACACCCTATCTTTTTTGTGTTATTAAAAAATGCTTATATTTGTCAATGGATTAACTATTCATAATAATCACAATACTTTTAATAATTATGGTTAAAAGAATCATTTATAACACACGCATTACTCCGCTGATAGGCGCAGTAGCATTATTTTTAATTCATTCCTGTCAAGTAGATGAACGGTATTCATCTGAAAAGATAGAAAATGTGGACACGAACCTCACCCTATTTGAAAATGGCCTTTCTATTCCTCTTATAGAAGAAACAGCTAAAATCACAGCAGATTCCTTATTTAATCTATCAGGGCTTGACACTACTGCATTTGGAGATTACCTGAAAGTATCACCTGATGGATATTATTATCTCGAATATAACGAAGAATACGACCTTAATAAGGCAATAAGCGAGCTAAACATAAAGAATTTAATAAAGTTTGATGAAGTTACACACACATACGACCTTTCCTATGATATTAAGCAAGATGTTACTATTTCTGGGGCTAGCACGACAGCTTATGGTATAGACAGGGCCGTAATAAATGTGGATAATCAACTAAATTTCACTCTTTTAAGCGCCTCGGATATTCCTGAGATGGTAGAAAGGATAGGCTCCATAACCTTAAATGAAGCAAAAGCCATACTTGATTTAAAATTCAGCAACCTTCCGAATATTAATAATAGTACATATCGCATATCCATACAGGTTCAATTACCTGATTGCGTAAGCCCATCCGTGCTTGACATCGAGGGCGAATTAGACAAACAGGGGCATTTCAATAAGACATTTAACATCGAAGGGTTCGATCTATCTTCATACGATCTTGCACAAATGCGAAAAGACGGAAAAAGTATAGAACTACAGGTTCAACTTTCTGGTAAAATAACTGCTGACAATGTAATCCTATCGGTTGATGACCTGAATAATAAAATTTCAGGAAGTGCCACCATCACCCTAACCGGCCCTAACAAAGCGATTAGCATCAAAGAGTTAGACACATATCTAAACTATTGTATGGATAGCCTTTTAAGGATTCCTTTCTTCGCACTTACGAAAGAACTTAAAGATTGTACCCTTGACCTTCCTAAGGCTGACCTTAACCTCTCGATTTCCTCGAACATGGCAATCCCTGCCGATGCAAGTCTAGATTTCAATAAAGGAATGTATACTTTCCCTATCACTATTCCTTATTCGGAAAAGTTTAGCGAGGTTATAACGGAAAAGAATAGTTTCGAAGTGGATCTTAACCCACTTATCTCTTCGCAGACAGATACTATTGATGTCAGACTATCTCTCAACACAGACCCGGACAGGATAGCACACTTCGAAACGGATGCCACATACGATTTGAAAACTGAGGTAAACCTCGAACTTCCATTAAAACTTGGCGATAACTCATCAGTAACATATTCGGATACTCTAAATATTGAGAAGAATGCTGATATATTGAAGGAAGTACTTAAAAGAACTTCAGTTCAATTATATGGAAACGTAGAAAATACCCTTCCTTTTGAAGTTGCGGTAAAATTAGAATTATTAAGTTATGACCCACAAGGTGACACTTACACCCTTATACCTACAGAAAAACCAGTTGAAAGTGTATTGGCACAGGCTAATAGCAAGCACAATTTTACTCTTTCCCTAAAAACTGCCACAGACGCTCCGCTCCAGAAGCTGAGTCATCTAAGATTCAGTGTTCAGATGGGATCGAACGGAGCTAATTTGAATAAAGATAACTACATATCAATAAGTGGAATAGGTCTTACTGTTCCTGAAGGAATCTCCTTGGATTTTAATGAACTGATAGAAAATGAAGACTAATAATATAAAACCCATACTTATAGCGGCTCTTATTGGGTTCGGTAATGTTACTATATCTGCTCAAACGCAAAGTGCGTTCTTTCTGGATAATTACAACTATAATTATCAGATCAATCCTTCCTTTATGCCTCAAAGGACATTCCATTCTTTACCTGGCATAGGCAACCTCTCGATGGATATTAATAGCAATATCGGACTCAGTTCTCTTTTATATCCCTCTACTGATGGACAGGGTCTGGTCACAGGATTGAATGGTAGCGTTCCGTCTTCCACCTTCCTATCTAAATTGAATGATATTAATATGATAGGCACCGGGATAAATGCTAATATATGGACCACAGGAATTCGAAAAGAAGGTAAATTCTTTAATATCGAGCTTAATCTTAAGACGGATGCATCAACTACGCTGCCTAAAGAGGTGTTTGCTTTCCTGAAAAACGGCTCGCAGACTGACGCCTATGACCTTTCCAACACCTCCTTATTGGCCAATTCTTATTTAGAATTAGCTTTCGGCTATGCTCGTAGTAATCAGAGTAATACGCTAAGTTACGGATTTAGGGTAAAGGGTCTGTTGGGATTAGCTTCTCTTAAGGCCAATCTTAACGGCACCCAAGCCAGCGTTAACGGCAATGAAGTGAACGCGCAACTAAGTGGCAAGGCAATGCTAGCATGCCCGTTTGTTTCACTTTCGAGCGATGAAAATGGACAAATAGATGGTGCTACCCTGGATAGCAAACGCATTGCGCCTGCCGGATATGGTGGAGCCATAGACCTAGGAATTAATTGGCAACCACTGGAAGGGTTAAGCTTATCTGTTGCTGTGATCGATTTAGGGGCAATAGCATGGAAATATAATTCATTGGCCAATGCTAACGGCACAGCCTCATTTAAAGGATTGGATCTAAGCGAAGAAAACTCGAATGCAGAGGAAGAAATGAATCAGGCACTAGAGCAGTTTAAAGACCTTGCCAAGTACAAATTACAAGAAGGACAAGTCTCAGCAGCAAATATGCTTCCATTTTCCGTAAATGCTGGTGTACGCTACCATTTGCCATTTGCACATTGGATGAAAGTAGGGTTATATGGAAGATACCATAACACCTTAGCTCCCAACTGGGAAAGCCGGGCAGCGCTTACCATTACTCCAACCAAGTGGTTTAGCATCACGGCCAATTATGGCTATGGCACCTATGGGCCAATATGTGGAGGTGCGATGAGCATTTCTTTATTATGCTTCAACTTGTTTATGGGGATAGATGGATATAGCGGACCTATTGGCCTGTATAATAATATACCTTACCCGGTAAACGACTTCAGATATAGGGCTAATGTTGGACTTACTATACAGATTGGCCGTCGTTATTAGATCTAAAAAGCAATGAACTATCCCCATACGAAAGAAAGCGGAAGTCGTGCGAAAGGGCATAGTCGTATATCTTACGCCAATCATCCCCAACGAACGCCGCCACAAGCAAAATAAGAGTGCTTTCGCTCTGGTGAAAATTCGTAATTAACATATCTACTATCCTAAACCTGAAGGTGGGTACTATGATTATTCTAGTGCCTACCTTTAATTCTGTTAGGGAATTGGCATTTAGATAATCCACAATAGCTTGTAGAGAGCGTTTTGTAGTATATTCGTAGTCACGCTGATACGGCGCCCACTGGCTTACATCCTCAGGATGACCTTTTTCTATGCAGGATACACCTACATAGTACAAAGATTCAAGTGTACGCACTGATGTAGTCCCGACAGCAACGATGCGTCGATCTGTGGAAATAAGTTTTTCTATTAGTTCCTTTTTTACTACGAACGGTTCTCTATGCATGTGATGTTCAGATACTTCTGAAGTCTTAACAGGAAGAAAAGTACCAGCTCCGACGTGCAAGCAAACATTTTCCATTTCCACACCTTTAGCGCGTAGAGATGATAGCGTGTCCTCAGAGAAATGAAGACCAGCTGTCGGTGCAGCTACGGATCCTCTAATATGTGCATAGACAGTCTGATACCGCTCAATATCTATGGCTTCTGTGTCTCTGTTAAGATACGGAGGAATAGGTATGTTTCCGCAAATATCCAGCACTTTAGAAAATGGAATACCAGTATTCCATTTAAATTCAACATCGCCACTTTGCCCATCTCTTCGTAGAAGTCGCGCTTTAAGGCCTATTATTTCCATTTCAGGCGATGTAGTACCTTCAGGCACATAATAAGATAGAATATCATCTTTCCACCTTTTGGAATTTCCTATAACACATTGCCATACACACCGTTCCGTAGCAGAAAAAGCCTGTACATATTCAGATGGATCGACAGGTTGTAGGCAGAATATCTCTATATGAGCCCCGCTATCGCGCCTAAAATGCAGCCTTGCAGGAACTACCTTGGTATCATTGAAAATCATCAATGAATCTTCTGGAATAAAGTTAGAGATATCTCTAAAGTGCCTTTGATCAATATTTCCACACTTATATATCAATAATTTAGAGCTATCACGCTGAGCTAGCGGATATTTGGCTATCCTGTCTTCAGTTAAAGGATAACTATAGTCTTCTATGTGAATTTCCGGTATCATTTGCCTTTAAAATTTGTGTGCAAAGATAAAAATAATATATGGAACCTACTATTTTACATAAGTTAAGTATTATTGTAATTACAAATGTTAATCTATGATTTTTGAAATAATCTTATTCTTGGCACTTTGTAAAAAGTTTCATAAAGTTTCAAGTCGCTCACAATGCTTTATTCGAAGATGCATAAGATTATCTTATAACATAATTAATACTACCCTATTTTTCTTATACTCTGTTATTTATGTTGTTTATGTTAACTTAAAATAAAGGCTATTTCTGACGAAAAAGTTAATAATTTCTCCTTTCTATACCTAAAGAGAGCGTCATATAGTCTTAGAATATAGAAATAGTATTTATAACGAGTGGTTTACGCGAATTATTTAAAGTAAAAATAAACTTATTGATTTCTAATTTTACAGATGTATATAATGATATTTTCCAAAAGTTGGCTTGGTTGTCTAATAATTTTGCATTACATTTGTTAAATTGAATTTTACACTATGATTTCACGTTTGAAACAATTAATGAACTCCTTACATATTACGAAATCTGAGTTTGCAAATATGCTTGGTATATCTCCTGCCACCATCTCTCACCTATTGTCTGGTAGAAATAATCCCAGTTATGAGATCATCTCTACCATTAATGAAAAATTCCCTCAAATAAGTCTTGAGTGGTTAATAAATGGCAAAGGAGAAATGTATAACAGCGCGGAAATTCGCGTACAAAATCCCTTATCCCCCGGATTATTCGATTCTCAGGGCGTTATTGAGAATGTAAAACCCTTGTCACAGCCTGAATTAAAGCCTGTTATAAAAGAAAAGCGAATATGTAGAATACTTATATTCTTTAGTGATGGCACATTTCAGGAAATCGAAGTAAAATAGTATCTTTACTCTATTATGGGAAATACGACTTTAGACCTTGAAAAAAAGGTAGGAGAACTACTAAAAAAGACACATTCTACTCTATCGGTTGCAGAATCATGCACGGGAGGCAATATCGCTCATAGAATCACGCTAGTCTGCGGTGCTTCCGAGTACTTCTTAGGTAGCGTTACATCATACGCAATCTGTGAAAAAGAAAAAGTACTCGGAGTTAATAAGGAAGTCATAGATAAATACGGAGTTGTTAGCAAGGAAGTGGCGTGTGCTATGGCAGAAGGCGTAAAATCACTGATGGGAAGCACTTACGCTGTCGCTACGACAGGATTGGCAGGTCCGGGAGGCGACGATAACAATCCCGAAGGAACAGTCTGCATAGCCGTTAGCGGTCCTAAAGAAACAATTAGCGCCCGTTATATTTTTACAAATAACGAGCGCTCAAAGAATATCGAACTATTTACCAGTGCAGCTTTACATCTCTTATGCTCTTTTATCGAACATGATAAGTAAGTATTAAGAAGATTACTGCACCTTAAATGTTACTTTACCTAAAATCTTATCCGAAGACGATCCTATATATGCAGTAAAACTCCCCTTTTCAAGAGTCCAATCGGAGCTATTTACATCGTAGAACTTTAGCATATCGGGGCTAACCACGAAATCGACTCTCACAGTTTCTCCTGGAGCAATCGATACCTTTTGAAATCCCTTAAGTTCCATTACAGGTCGTTCAACGGAGGATTTGTCGTCTCCTATGTAAAGTTGTACGACCTCTTTCCCTTCTCTGTCGCCCGTATTTGTTACATTTAAGGATATGGTCAAAGAGTCGTTTTCTGAGACAACTCTTTTGTCCGACCTAACTCCAGAATAAGAAAATGTCGTGTAACTCAAACCATGGCCAAACGCGAAAAGCGGTTTAATATTATGTTTTTGAGCCCATCTGTAGCCCACAAAAATACCTTCCTTATATACTTCCCTCTCTGATTGCGGGTGAAAAGCATCTAAAGCATGAGCACCATTATCCTCGAGTTTTACAGGAAAAGTCATAGGCAACTTTCCTGAAGGATTTACCTTGCCGAACAATATGTCGGCAAGAGCCACTCCAGATTGCGAACCACAATACCACGCTTCTACTATAGAAGGTACATCTGCCACCCAAGGCATAGACACCGCATTACCAGATACAAGTACCACGACTAGATTATTATTAACCTTAGCAAGAGCTTCTATAACTTCATTTTGATTATAAGGAAGATCTAAAGACAATCGATCTGCCCCTTCGCAGTCTTGGTTAACAGATTTATTAAGCCCTCCTATAAAAATGACGGCATCGGCTTCTTTTGCCTTTTTACAAGCATCTCTTATCAGTGTCTTAGCGTTTCGATTCTCGGACAGATCTTGACCAGTCTTTACTCCATTATAAGCCCCGGTCATATCTCCCACATAACCTCTTTCATACTCTACTGTTAGATTACCACAAGCATTTCTAATACCATCGAGCGGAACAATCTCTCTTTGAACTTTAAGAGAAGAAGAACCTCCTCCGACAGTCATCATTTTGATGGCATTCTCGCCTACTACCAAGATTTTACCTGACTTTGAATTATCTAAAGGCAGTATATTATGTTCATTTTTAAGAAGAACAATTCCTTCATCTGCAATTCTTCTTGCAGCCTCATAATGTTCAGGTGAACACATGGAACCGAATGGCTTTTTCGTATTCATAGCAGTGCGGAAATTCAAACGAAGAACTCTTCGAACTTTTTCATCTAGAGCTTCTACAGATGCCCTGCCATCGCGTAGCCTTTCAAGGTAAGGGTTAGCAAGATAATATGTGTCATAAGCATTAGTAGCTCCCATGGTAAGTCCATCTGTCCAAGTACCAAATTCAAGGTCAAGCCCATTTGTGATAGCCTGATCCGTATCATGACATCCACCCCAGTCCGAAATTACAACGCCATCGAAACCCCAATCTCTTTTCAAAATATCATTGAGAAGATATTGGTTATGACAAAGGTGTTGTCCCTTATACAGATTATACGCACCCATAATAGACCACGCACCGCCTTCTTGGACAGCTGCTTTGAAAGCAGGAAGATAGATTTCATGCAAAGTTCTGTCGTCCACAACGACGTCACATATATGCCTATTAGTTTCTGAATTATTTAAAGCGAAATGTTTTACACATACAGCCACACCATTCTTTTGAACACCTTTTATATATGGAACTACCATTTTGGACGCGAGAAAAGGATCCTCTCCCATATACTCAAAATTACGACCATTTAAAGGAGATCTATAAATATTCACTCCCGGCCCAAGTAAGACATCTTTTTCACGAAAACGAGCTTCTTCTCCTATACTTTTCCCATAAAGCGCGGACATTTCCTCATTCCAAGTGGCTGCAAGCGCAGTCAAAGCTGGAAAAGCGACACAAGAATCATTGGTCCATCCGGCTTGATCCCATTCGTCCCAAAGAACTTCTGGACGAATTCCGTGAGGGCCATCAGTTGTCCATAGTTCAGGTATACCCAATCTTGGTACACCAGCTGAAGAAAATTTGCTTTGTGCATGTAGAATCTTAACTTTCTCTTCAAGAGTCATTCTTGAAATAGCATCTTCTATACGAGCTTCAATAGGCTTGCTCTCGTCCAGATAAATGGGACCGTCTTGTCCTATCAAATAATTGAAACTAAATAATCCTAATAATAAAAGAACAATTTTACTGTATTTCATGTGCTTATAATTAAGTGATTAGCTATTTATTGAAGAGAAAACCACTCTTCTGTTTTCGAATCAAGCGATTTTTTAAGTTCCAAATACTCCTGAGTCTTTGCCATAATATCTGTACCTTCAGGAGGATCGGCCAGAAACTCCTCTATTCCCTTCACTTGGTCCTCAAGAGATGCTATCTCCCCTTCTAGCGACTTGATTTTGTTCTGTTTGGCTCTCTGTTGCTTGGAAAGTTCTTTTTGCTGTTGATACGATAGCACACTTGACTGTTTGACATCATCCTGCGATGCTATTTCTTTATTTTTACGGTCAAGTTCATGTAGCGAATCAATTTTACGCTTCTCTAAAAATTCAGATATGGTTTCCAAATGTTCCCGAACCCGTCCATTTTCGAACTCATAAAACTTATCAGTAAGACCATCCAGAAAATCGCGGTCGTGTGATACAATCAGCAGACTGCCGTCGTAAGCTTTCAAAGCTTGTTTAAGTATATCCTTACTTTTGATGTCCATGTGGTTAGTAGGTTCATCAAGAAGGAGAAAATTATGACTTTGAAGCATTAATTTGGCCATACCGAGTCGTGCCCTTTCACCTCCGCTCAATACCGCCACCTTTTTGTCTATATCTTCACCTCTAAAGAGGAATTGTGCCAATATATCACGGACCTTAGTACGTATATCACCCACAGCCACCTTATCAAGGGTTTCAAAGACCGTAAGAGACTTGTCTAGCACATCTTCTTGATTCTGTGCGAAATAACCTATGTCCACATTATGCCCAATCTTACTTTCCCCTTTTACCGGCTCCAACTCCCCTACAATCACCTTCATAAGGGTTGTTTTACCCTCTCCATTCCTTCCTACAAGGGCTACCTTTTCACTCCTTTTAATCTCTATATTGGCATCGGCAAAGACAATTTTTTGAGGATAAGCAACTGTAATATCCTTTGCTGAATAGACAACATCTCCAGAGCGTGGGGCAGGTGGAAATTTGACTGTAAGCCTTGCATTGTCAGTTTCGTCTATCTCTATCCTATCTATCTTCTCCAGTGCCTTTATTCGACTCTGAACCTGATTGCTTTTAGTGGGCTTATATCGAAAGCGAGCGATGAAATCTTCGGTCTTTTCTATCATCTTCTGCTGATTCTCATAGGCAGCCATTTGCTGGCTCATCCTCTCGGCACGAAGTTCCAAATACTTACTATATGGAACTTTATAATCTTGAATGTGCCCTAGAACAATCTCCACCGTCCTATTGGTCACTCTGTCAAGAAATCTTCTATCGTGTGACACTAGGACCAGAGAACCCTTACGTTCGGCTAAATAATCCTCAAGCCACTCAATACTTTCTATGTCCAGATGGTTCGTGGGTTCGTCAAGAAGCAACACATCGTGATGACGCAATAATAACTTGGCCAATTCTATACGCATATTCCATCCTTGAGAGAATGTCTCTGTAAGACGGCCCAACTCCTCTTCCCTAAAGCCTAATCCTAATAGTGTCTTTCGTGCTTGAACCTCAGGTGGTTCACTATGCGAAGCAGATAGATGGTCATTCAACTCCGAAAGACGCGAGGCAAGATCTAAATATTCCTTCGATTCGTAATCCTCTCTTCGGGCAAGTTCAGCAGTTATCTTCTCTATTTCCTTTTCGACTTCCTTTTCCTTATCGAATGCGCTCATCGCCTCATCGATAACGCTACGCCCTTTATGATGTTCCATAATCTGAGGGAGATACCCCACGCTTATATTAGAAGGCATATCAATCCTACCAGAAGTAGGCGCTTGAAGACCACATATCATCTTCATAATAGTAGACTTGCCGGCACCATTCTTACCGACAAGTCCTATTCTATCAGTCTCGCTTATATGAAAATTAATCTTGTCCAAAAGGACAAAACCGCCATAAGCGACCGTTACATCATCAAGCGATATCACTGTTTACTTCTTCTCCGACGGATGTGAAGGACTCTGATCATCTACTTCGTTAAGCCCTTTTTTATAGTTGTTAATACCTTTCCCTATGCCGTGCATAAGCTCCGGGATTCTACGTCCTCCTATAAGGAGAAGAATAACTAGTGCTATAAGAAGTATCTCCCACAGCCCGAGTCCGAATAAAAGTGGATAAACCATCATATCTAAAGCGTTTTAAGTGAAGCTTCTAAGGCTTCAATTCGTGATAAGGCATCTGCCTCTTTTTTCCTTTCCAGCGCTACTACTGCAGCGGGAGCATGCTCCACAAAAGACTGATTGGACAATTTCTTACGCACTGCATCAAGAAAACCTCTCTGATGTTCAAGTTCACTGAGAATCTTTGCTCTTTCCTGTTCTGCATCCACTAGACCTTCGAGTTCCACACTCATTTTTATTGTGCCTACAATGAATGAAATGGAAGTGCCTTCACACTTGCCTTGAATTATATCCGAAAGATTAGCCGACTTTTTTAAAACAGGGATAAGCTCCAGACTCACCTCTCCATCGATGTAAAGCCTAAGACTATCCTTAGGAGAAATCTGCTTTTGTGCTCTTATACTTCTTATACCCACAATAGCTTCCTGAAGAATTTCGAATTCTTTGAGAAATTTCTCATCATAAGGTCCGGCTGAAGGTGTACTTTCGAACATTATAGTTTGACCTTCCCTTCTCAGAGTAATAAGCTGCCATATCTCTTCAGTGATAAAAGGCATTATAGGATGAATCATCTTGATCAATTTCTCGAAGAAATCCATTGTAGCCTCGTAAGTCCTTCCATCAATAGGCTGTCCATAAGCAGGCTTGACCAATTCAAGATACCACGCGCAAAAGCTGTCCCAGAATAACTTATATATGGTCATAAGGGCATCCGAGATGCGGAATTTCGCATAGTGCTCTTCCACCTGTTCTATAGTTTTAGAAAGCAGATTATCAAACCACTTTACCGCCACCCTACAACTATCGCTCTGTTCGGCCTTTTCATCCACGTTCCATCCGCATACAAGCCTATAGGCATTCCATATTTTTCCGCAGAAATTACGACCTTGTTCCACCTGAGATTCATCGTATAGAATGTCACTTCCGGCAGAAGAACACAATAACATACCCAGACGTACGGCATCTGCTCCGTACTTGTCTATCAAATCAAGCGGATTAGGCGAATTACCTAGAGTCTTACTCATCTTCCGGCCTAACTTATCACGAACAATACCAGTAAAATAAACATTTCTAAATGGCACTTCGTTCATAAACTCGTCACCTGCCATAATCATTCTGGCTACCCAGAAGAAAATTATATCCGGACCTGTTACCAGATCATTTGTAGGATAATAGTATGCCAAGTCTGCATTAGGTTTGTGTTCAGGACATCCAGGCTTTTTAGGATCGAAGACAGAAATTGGCCAAAGCCAACTGCTAAACCAAGTATCCAGAACATCTTCATCCTGATGCAGGTCGGCCATAGTAATATCAGGATCTAAAGCTTTTGCTGCTTCAAGTGCCTTCTGTGGGGTATTTTCCACTACATATCTACCATCCGGGAGATAATATGCTGGGATACGCTGTCCCCACCATAACTGCCTGCTTATACACCAGTCACGCGCATTTTCCATCCAATGGCGATAGGTGTTGCGATATTTGTCCGGTATAAACTTAATCTCGCCATCCTCTACACGTGCCAATGCCGCTGGAGCCAACTCCTCCATCTTCAGGAACCATTGAGCACTCAATTTAGGCTCTATGACAGCATTAGTTCTTTCAGAATAACCTATTGGAGATATATAATCCTCTATTTTTTCGATATTGCCGGCTTCCTGTAGCATTTTAGCGATTTTCTCGCGGGCTACAAACCTATCTTCCCCCACTAGAATCTGAGCATCTTCATTAAGACAGCCATTTTCATCGATTATGTCCACAATTGGAAGATGATGCCTTAGGCCAATCTCGTAGTCATTAGCATCGTGGGCCGGGGTAACCTTTAGGCAGCCTGTTCCGAAATCCATCTCTACATAGTCATCCTCGATAATAGGAATTTCTTTGTTTATAAGCGGAATAAGTACTTTCTTCCCTCTCATCCAATGATGACGCTCGTCATTAGGATTGACACAGATGGCTGCATCTGCCATTATGGTCTCAGGACGTGTAGTGGCTACAACTATGTATTTATCTGTCGGATGTCCGTGTCCATCAGATATAAAGTATCTCATATTATAAAAATGACTCTTCGTATCTCTATGAATCACCTCATCGTCCGACACAGCGGTATGACCTACCGGGTCCCAGTTTACCATACGAACACCACGATATATCCATCCTTTTTTATAAAAATAGACAAAGGTATTGATCACCGCTTCGTTCAACTCCGGCTCCATCGTAAAGCGTGTCCTATCCCAGTCACAACTGGCACCGAGTTTCTTCAACTGTTGAAGTATTATTCCTCCGTGTTCCTCTTTCCATTCCCACGCGTACTTCAAAAATTCTTCACGCGTAAGATCTTCCTTCCGTATGCCCATATCACGAAGCTTGGCCACGACCTTATTCTCCGTGGCTATACTGGCGTGGTCCGTTCCCGGAACCCAACAGGCGTTCTTTCCATCCATTCTCGCCTTACGCACGAGTACATCGTTAAGAGTGTTATTCAACACATGACCCATATGAAGAATACCAGTCACATTAGGCGGTGGTATTACTATAGTATATGGCTGACGAGCATCCGGCTCAGAATGAAAAAACTTGTATTTTAGCCAATAGGCGTACCATTTGTCCTCTACTTCCGAAGGATTATATTTTTTAGATAATTCCATAGTTTACAAAAATAACTATTTTTACTAATTTTGTGAAATGAATTTCTAGTAAAATAGATTAAAATTATGAACGAAAAAGAAAATCAAGGTCTCAGCATAGAGATACCGGCAGAGGTAGCAGGAGGAAAGTACTCTAATATGGCTATCATCAGCCATTCTGGAACAGAATTTATACTTGACTTTGCACAAGTATTTCCTGGAAGAAATAATAAAGCATGTGTATGCAGTCGCGTCATAATGACACCGGAACACGCAAAACGTCTAATGAATGCACTGATAGATAACATTAACAAATACGAATCGCAGTTCGGTGAAATAAATTTCAAACAGGCTAAACCTACCGGCACCATTAATCTAACCGACCTTATGGGAGGAGGCAATGGCTCGAAATCCTAAACTCATTCTATCCAGCGGATCACCTCGTAGAAAAGAACTTTTAGAGGGTGCGGGTATAGATTTTTCCGTAGACATTGCAAATGATTTTAAAGAGGTGCTTCCAGATGGTATAAAACCAGAGGAAGTGCCTGTTTATATGGCTAAGGGAAAATCACACGGTTTTCATAGAAAACTTAACTATGACGAAGTTCTGCTAACGGCAGATACTATAGTTATAGCAGAGGGAAAGGTACTTGGTAAACCTCACTCATACGCCCAGGCTAAAGATATGCTTCAGCTCCTGTCTGGGAAGTCTCACGAGGTTAGAACTTCTGTGGTACTACGAAGCCTCGAAAAAGAAGTCACTTTTACAGATGTGACAAAAGTCATTTTTTCCTCCCTTTCTGAAGAGGAAATAGATTATTACATTGAAAGATACAAGCCCTTTGACAAGGCAGGGGCATACGGGATTCAGGAATGGATTGGCTATATAGGAATCACGAGTATAGAAGGGTCCTACTTCAATGTCATGGGACTTCCCATACAAAGAGTCTACGAAGAATTAAAGGCATTTGGGATTGAAGTACGACACTAAATTCACATATCCATTCCGCTACATTCCTAGCAAGGAGGTAAAAAGTGCAGCCTCAGAGCTGATACAAAAGATAGATACCGATCCCGCACTTGAAGCACTCTTTAAGGAGGGCAAAATGCTCGGCGTGTTGATTGGCATAGATAAAGACAATGGTCAAGAGGTAAGGCTGAATGCTTTTTCCGGATTAGCTGGTGGCAAAAGCATAGTAGATGGTTTCGTGCCACCCATTTTCGACACGACCACACTTCCAATTCTACGGGAAAAAGCGCAGAGTCCCAAACAATCGGCAGAACTGCAGGACTTTCTTTTCGATAATTACATAACGTTTAACTATTTAGGGAAACGCCTGAGTATAAAAGACATTTTTGCTCGAAGGGGTTTAGTGCCTCCAGGAGGAACAGGCGAATGTGCTGGAGCCAAATTGCTAAATTACGCATATCTTATTGGCCTAAAGCCTATTTCTATGGGTGAGTTTTGGTATGGAAAATCCCCTTCCAGTGGTGAAGTGAGAGAGCACGGAAGGTTTTATCCGGCTTGTACTGGTAAATGTGGCCCACTTCTTTCGTTCATGATGGAAGGACTTGATGTAGAAGATAATCCACTTCAAAGACTCCCTAATGTCAAGGGTGTTTCCGTCATTTTCGAAGATGACCATATCATCGTGGCAGAAAAACCTTCCGGAATGTTATGCGCTCCAGGACTTACCGGTAATACTTCACTTATAGAATACTTGGAAAAAGAACACGGACATCTTTATAGTTGTCACAGACTTGATATGGATACAAGTGGCGTTATGATTTTCGCAAAGACGATTGAGGCACAGAGAAATATACAAAGCCAATTCGCCACCCACCAAGTAAACAAAACATATCTTGCCCATCTAGTTGCAGGAAGTCGTCCATGGAGAGGAAAACTACGTGGGACCATAGCTCTACCGCTATCTCCAGACTACTACGATAGACCTAGGCAAATAGTTGATAAACAAAATGGAAAACTTGCTATAACTGAATACGAAATCCTTGAGATCTTCCCTGATGGTGAAATGGATGTACGCTTTACACCTAAAACAGGACGTACGCACCAGTTGAGAGTCCACGCCGCATCTCCCTTAGGAATGGGAAGACCTATAAAAGGCGATGCTCTGTATGGTTCACCTTCCCACGAAAGACTTATGTTGCACGCTCAAACACTCACCCTTAAGCATCCCGTTAGTTCAAAGGTCATTACATTTAATAGCACCGAATCTTTGCCATCTAATGGTTAGCCCCATTAAAATGGAGCGGTTGTATTCCCTATCGATAAATCTCTACAAGTATGGCGCCCCCGTTTTCATAATTTAGAAATGCATGAAGGCCCATCTCTTCCGATTTCAGTGATAGTATTTCGTAAATGCGCCCCGCTTCGAATGGGGTGTCTGCATGTATATCCACCTGCACAGAGCCATCTTCGAGTTGAGTATAGCTAAATTCGACATTAGGAAAGGCCTTTCTTATAGTTCTTTCCACAGCTTGAACCTGCAGTGGATGTATTTTATAGACTCCTTGTCTTGTGTGCTTTTTAGATTCACTCTGTACCCACGAATCTATCGATGGCCGCAGTGAAGAATGTCGAGCACCACCGCCTTCGAAAATTTGTTCGTATCTTGTCTCTAAATAATTATCAGCCATTGTTTTAGAATGGATCTACTTCTACCTCATAATATACACTGAAAGGATATATTACTTACCTATATGTCCCGTAAAATACAAGCACGCTATGACTATCACTGCGATAATCAATATAGTCAATAATATACCTGGCACAGGCGATTTCTTTTTCTGCGCGAACGGATCACCGACATTCAATATTTTAGGATACTTGGCAAGAGAAGTGAGTGTCGCACCGAAAAGACTATTTACAATTATCGAAGAATTAATCGCCCACCCATTGGCATTAAGAATAGGTGCCAAGTTACGCTTGCGAAGCTTTACCCAGGCTAGGAACATAGATGGTCCTGAAATCACAAGGCACAATCCCGCAATCACGAGAAGCAATGTGTACCAAGGTTTTACAAGAGCAGATACGGCATTTAGTATCATGCCGGCACCCACGCCTAAACCAGCAGTAAGTGCGACAAGAGTCGTGGCATCAAAAGGCTTCTTCCCGACTGAGGCACTGCCTTTAGAATCGACGTTTCCATTGGCCAAGTCTACAAGACCTCCGGATACTTTCGATTCTTTTTCTGCGGCACGTTTATTAATACGATCGCTTATGGCCTTTGCAAATTTCTTATATGGATAAAGGAATGCTTGACGAATACTGGTCGGATTATCAATAATTCGCGTTACCACGGCATCATAATCCAAGCCATTCCTATCATAAAATACCGCATTCATCCCCACGCTGAGGTTATCGGTATCGCCATTAGTGAGAATAGCGGCTATACTTGCCTGCTTGCCTGTAGACTTGGAAATACAGTCGCAATATAGGATGTACATACCGCTTTGGGGAGCCATCACTATCTGTTTGGACATATCACTTACCTTTATACATAATTTTAGACAGCGCTGGTCTATATAAAGTTCTCCTGCATCAAAAGCTGACTTTTTTGTCCTATCATAGAAAGCACCGAAAACTATAAAATTATTCAGAAATTCGAACAGGTGACTATATAGTACGAGAAATTTGTGGACATCGTCTATTCCATCCGCTTCATCTTTATATGTTATATCTTTATTAATAAGGTCTATAATATCTTTTTGGCGGCTTTGTTCCAAGAGCAGTTCCACCTCGTTTATTCCTAAAGATTCTACCTGCGACCCTGTTTTAGCTTGAAGCCAATTCTCGTATTCCTTTAGAAGCGATTGCACCTGGCTCCATCTTTCTTTTGAGAGAGTATTCTCATTATCTGAGATGGCCAATCTTTGGAATTCTCTTACTTTATCTACCCACTGAGGATTGATCTTGTCTAGATGCAAAAGTACCTGTGCATTAGGATGAGAGATTGACTCTATGCTATCTTCCCCTTCCTTACACTGAGGATCGTATGCAAAATACTCACAACGAGTAAAATACGCATCAATAAGAGGCTTTAATTCCTTAACTAAAGCATAGACTTCCACTGTTTTAGTTCCAAAAGGTGAACATTCTTTTCTTTGACCACTTTTCACCCACTCATCGTATCCACTAAGTGCCTCATAGAATTTTTGTATTGTAGTAGCATCCACGCCGGCATTACCGCTGCGATCTTTTAAAGCAGGGAAACATTTAAGACAGTCTTCTATGGCGTGTCGTAAAGATTCATCATCCCCTGCAGTGGCAACTGTTATTATGCCATCGCCATTGAACTGAGTATTTGCAAAAATAGCTTCAGAGTTTATGGTATCGGCAAGTTCTATATGCTCCTTATCCTCTTTCCGCAAACATTCTATGATTTTCCGCGCACTTTTTTCTATATTTTGCCCATTAGGGGTACTTAAATCGATAGCTGAAAGGGCCAATTGAGATTTAGGAGCGATTAATTCTTCTCTGTTTTTAAGGATACTACAGACCCACTCACAAGCATTGATCACTTCCTTTACCCTTATGCGCCCATCCTTATCCGTGTCTACATAAGAAAGGAATTCCTTATCGAATTCCAATCCTGTTGTGGGGCAACTCAATGTCGTCCATAACTTTTGATCCAACTCCCCTATATGGGCTATATCTTCTCCCTTATTTATACAAACTCTTGTGGCACCGCCAATAGAGCAGTATCTCCATTGATAATCACTCTTATTCATCTTAATAACAACCAATTGCAATTACTAAATTATACTGAACGCTTTCCCGCCCGTGAAAGTACTTAATCTCATTGTACAGGGGCATAGCAAACGTGTTTTTACTCCGATAGCCGGATGGTTTCAAAGATAACGAAAATTATCGGTATATTTGCACTAAAGTGAATTGGAAGTGGCATTGGCCCCATTGCCGGATCCACACTTAAGGACGAAAGAGTGCTAATCCATATATTATATCGTAGAATATGAAAATACAGATATTTCAACAACTCAAAGACCTGGTCAATATGAATGACCAGATAGATATAAATTCCGCCATAGTATCCATAAAAAAAGGCATTCATTTTAAAGGGCAAAACGTTTTCATATTGGCCTGTGCCATTATTGTGGCTTCAATAGGGCTGAACCTTAATTCCATTCCGGTAATAATAGGAGCGATGCTAATATCCCCACTGATGGGGCCAATTTTGGGCTTGGGACTTGGACTGGGGACTAACGACCTGCCACTACTGAAAGAATCCCTGAAAAATTTCGCTATAATGGTGGGTATAAGCATTATAGCAAGCACTTTATATTTTATTCTCTCCCCTTTCGATCCTGCACAGAAAACGGAACTTTTGGCCAGGACTAACCCTACCATCTACGATGTGCTCATAGCCCTTTTCGGTGGAGTCGCAGGGATGCTGGAAAGTACTCGAAAGGAAAAGGGAACCGTGCTTTCAGGTGTGGCTATCGCTACAGCACTTATGCCACCTTTATGCACAGTAGGATATGGACTTGCTAATTGGAATTGGTCCTTTGTTGCAGGTGCTCTGTACTTATTCATCATCAACAGTATTTTTATAGCCATTTCCACCTTCTTGGTTATTAAGTATTTACGTTTCCCGGAAGTGACTACAACAGATGTGGTGCGAAGTAAAAAGACGAAAAGGATTATCGGGTTCACCATGCTTCTTATAGTAATTCCTTCAATACTTTCTGCGGTTAATTTCGTTAAACAAAGTAACTTCGATAGGAACGTCAGCACTCTTGTTGAGAATAATAAAGTACTGGGGAAGAGCTATATTTTCAATTACACTGTTCATCATAACACTAAAATACCGACTGTAGATATATTCGTTGCCGGTGAACAGCTTGAAACTTCTGAAAGAGATAGGATATATGCTTCTGCAGAGAACTTAGGAATAAGTCGAAATCAAGTGTTCATAAAGGAAGATGCTGCGATAAAAGCCGGGTCAGGTCTAGATGCAGATTTGATGAAAGGTATCTATGAGCATAACACTCAGACTATTACCGAACTAAATAAAGAAGTGGATTCTCTTCGTAATGTCGTAAAAGATTATCGTAAAAAAGAATTGCCGTCTAAGTTGTTAACATTGGAAATATGTGCGCAATATAAAGCCGTTACCGATGTCATATTAAGCCGCGGGGACGATGTGGACCCTTCTACGGGAGAGAGTAAGGAAGCCGTCATTGTAATAGTAAAAAGCAGCCAAGCCCTAAGTGAAAGCGAAGTAAAGACTCTTACCGATTGGCTAAAAGTAAGGCTTAGCACTGAAGAAGTAATAGTGCTTCAGCAATAATTCAATTGGATTTATCACAAAAATTACACACATAATATGATAGCAGACATCATCGGCTGGATAGCCACCATCTTTAGAGGCGCTGGGATGCTTGCCAAGCACCCGGATGCGGTAAAATACCTTGTCAGTGTAGGTAACTTGTGCTGGCTCGTTAATGGCATATTGAACCATAACACTCCACTTATTGCTAGTAATGGATTCTGCTTAGTTGTCATTATAGTGGAAATAGTGGTGAAAATGATCAAGAAAAGAAAAGGCGCTTGCACAAAGTAAAATGCTTATCGATTCTTCACAAAAAATGACCCAAGTGATCCGCCATTTCGGAATCATTCCTTTTTTCAAGAGTAGTGTTCCTGGGTGGTCGATCGAGGAATTGACTGATCCTAACTGTTGGTTCTACTCATCTGACGAGCTTGGCCCTTGGGATTGGAAAATAGACGCACTACAACAAGGAGACATTGCCTATGGCAAATTTCTATCATACAAAGCCGCTTTCGCTACTATAGAGTGGTATCATCACTTGATGAATTGGCGAAGATCTGAAGCGCGATTTAGAGTTGCACTTGGGGAAAGGTTTCCAATAAAAAACACAAAGGATAAACTTCTTAAGTATCTGTCCCCTATCGCTCTTAATGCCATTCGTAAAAATGGATCATTGGAAATGTCTGAATTAAGAAGAATATGTGGGAGCAGAATAACTGATTCTCAAATAAAGGCATTAGGTGGTAAATACACTACGGAACTTAGACCTGCCGTTAAAAAGAGTGTTATGGACTCTGTAATGCAGTTTCTTGATATGGGGACGTGGACTATCATAGGAGATTTCACACGAGTATATAGAGGGGCCTCTCTTGAATATACTGGATGGCAACGTAGTTCTATAACCACTCCGGATGCTTTTTTCGGGGAGTTGGAAGGAGAAAGCAGCAGGGAAAACTTTTTTTGGACAAAGTATATTAAAGAGACGGAATGCGATAATGTACCTAATTGCTCTCCGCAGGAGTCGAAAAGCCTTATCATCGAGCATCTTCTAAATTTCTTTCCTGATAATAAAGATACTTTGGAAAAGGTGATATAATGACAATGTCACATTAAATGTGACATCTATTGAACTTTCGAAACTGCACTTTGACCTTAAGAAAGTAATTTTTCACAGTCACTTTATTTCTAATTTTTCACCCTCCGCAAGACCTTCAGCAAATCCATCTTCCTTAGCGTAATGGAGTTGATTAAATATATCTAGTTCAGTCATCACAAATATATTATAAACAGTTCGTTTCGATGGACTAAAAGCAGCGATTTCACAGGCCCTGCTCAATTTCTCTGTAATAGGAATATCTTGTAATAGGAATATCTTTAAACACTTCAGGAATTCCATTTTTATCGTACTTCCATCCGTTTAAAAACCAATACAGCAAATAGTCAATATTGCTTTCACACTGTGATAGGGTCTTTGTGAATCGCGCTGTCTCCACGAAAGTAAGAATAATTGTTGAAGGTGCAAATTCGAGAGTCCTTTTTTCGGGTCAGGGGGAAAAGCATGTGTTTAGGCATAAATATTCTAAAGCCTAAATATGTGACATCAGAAACACCTCTGAGTTGAGCTCTAAAGTTCTTAATCTAGGAGTTGAATGATTCAGCAGAGGTATTCGTCAATCTGTTGCTTCAAAAATTTCTATATGGATGGTCTGCTCGACCACTTGGAGTGGATCAGGGATTCTCATCCTAAAGCGAAATTCACCTTTAGTCGAAACCCTCATTCTACACACTTCCAGAAGGGGTAAGGTCTAAAGGTGATCGCAAAAAATGTTCACCTTTACCTGCCACCCTTAATAGAAGCCCCTACATGGCATATTGACTTAAAAGGTGTTTTTCAGGTTCAACAAATTTCCGTTCTGTATTTGGTCAGTGCAAAGAAATCTTTAACTACTTAAACACATATTATTGCACATGAGCCGCTATAGGACTTCTCTCAGGGTGAGAAAATTGAGCCAATCTCATGGCCCCGTCTCTTCTATCTTAATGAGCGCCGCGTCAGCAAGTACCACAGCCGGAGCTGCCATAGCCTCTGCCACATTTGCACAAACCATTCTTGCAGCTGGAGTTAGCTCCGTATGGGCAGCGGCCATGACCAATTGTGGCGCGACTATTTTAGACTATCTCCCTCATGGCTCCTTTTTTCACTCTACAGGTGGCTCCATAGGGATAAACCTAAAAGAACGACTTAAACTGATCCCATACGAATCTCTCGTAAGATTAACCTTAGTTATATGTAGTGTCATTTTGTCATTCGTTTTTAGCGAAATACATCAACACAATACATTCAATTTCATAATAGAATCTAACTATCTTACTATACGATTCTACCAAGTAATCACATTGTCAACGATTTGTTGCTGTTCGCTGGATGTTCTTCGTAAATATATCCTTGTGGTTTCGATGCTTTCGTGCCCCATCAGATCCGCCAAAAGTGCAATGTCGTTATATTTTTCTAGAAAATTCTTTGCAAACCTATGACGGAATGAGTGAGGATAAACAACTTTGGGGTTGAGCTTATACTTGACTGCATAGTTTTTCAACTGCTGCGCAATGCCCCTCGTCGTTATGCGTTCCCCGAATCTGTTGAGGAACAGATAGCCAGTTTCTCTGCCTGCCTCTTTTATCCACGTCTTCGTTTCTTGTATCAGGGTCTTTGGGATAAACAGTCTCCGGACTTTTCCACCTTTCGTGTATATGTCAAAGTAACCGACATTGACGTGTTCGATCTTAATCTGTATCAGTTCGCTCACACGGGCTCCTGTCGCAGCCAGATACCGGACGACAAAATACCATTCATTGTTGCCGTCTTCTTTCAATTTGTTTTTCAGGAACACATAGTCGGCATTGCTGATCACATTCTCAAGATAAGATTTTTGCTGTACTTTTACTGATTTCAGACGCAAACGTGGTTTTCCGAGATAATCCAGATATTTGTTGAGGGACTGAATACGGAGGTTGACCGTCTTTGGTTTGAATGTCTCAAGTAAGTAAGCCTTATAGAGGAGCAGATTCTTTTTTGTCAGCTCCTTATACTTGGAGCTGAAATCATTGACAGCATATCTGTATGCCGCAATTGTGTTTTCCGCCATATTATCCTGGCGCAAGTACATTTCAAATTTTTCCATTTTACGAATTATTAGTGAATTATTCGCACTAATAATAATGTTCCGTCAAGTTCTTTGAGTTCCCATTATGAGAAGTTCCTCGCCACCGGGGAGGTGAAGTGCATCGACGACGAGATTCCGTTCGAGATTCCGGAGGGGTGGGAGTGGACGAGGCTGGGTAATGTCGCAGAATTAATAGGTGGCTATGCATTTAAAAGTGAGTCTTTAAAAGGAAGTTCTGGGACACGTGTTATTAGGATCTCAGACATAAGTGAAAGTGGTTTTGTTAATAAAAATATCGTTAGATATTGTGGAGCAGGTGTATCTAATTCTTTTAGGGTTCAAAATGGAGATATTCTAATTGCAATGACAGGTGGTACAGTAGGCAAATCAATGTGCATCACAAAGATCCCAGAGGCACTTCTGCTTAACCAGCGAGTTGCAGCAATCAGATGTCGTTACTTAAGCACTGATTACCTTGATATTGTTATAAAGTCTCCTATGGTTCAAGATGTTGTAACTGACAAGAAGAACTCTACAAATGATAATATTTCAATGGTAGATATTTATAATTTTCTGATTCCAGTCCCACCATATCAGCAACAATTCAGAATTATTTTACAGTATCAAAAACTTGTTCCTTTTATCCTTCGATATAAAAGTAGCCAAGAGGAGCTTGACCAATTGAATAGCAATATCACTACTTTATTAAAGAAATCCATACTCCAAGAAGTCATCCAAGGCAAACTTGTACCGCAAGACCCGTCCGACGAACCTGCCTCTGAACTGCTGAAACGCATCCGTGAAGAGAAACAAAAACTCGTCAAGGAAGGCAAACTGAAGAAGAAGGACATCTCTAACTCAGTCATCTTCAAAGGTGACGATAACAGGCACTATGAGAAGATAGGTGGTCAAATCATTGATATAAGCGAAGATATCCCATTTAATATTCCAGATTCTTGGCAATGGGTTCGTCTAAACGATATTTGCGAATACATACAGCGAGGCAAATCACCAAAGTACTCTGATATAAAGAGACTCCCAGTGGTAGCGCAAAAATGCAATCAGTGGGCAGGGTTTTCTTTAAAGAAAGCATTGTTCATTGATCCGGACACTATAAAATCATATGGAGAGGAACGTTTTTTACAAGATGGAGACTTGATGTGGAATTCTACAGGACTTGGCACGCTCGGGAGAATGGCAGTATACACGTCTGCCGAAAATCCTTATGGTGTTGCCGTAGCCGACAGTCATGTAACTGTTATTCGTGCAATGAAGAACTATACCGTATCTCAATATCTATATTTATATTTTGCAAGCAATACGGTACAATCCGTCATTGAGGACAAAGCAGATGGGAGTACAAAACAAAAGGAACTTGCTACGACAACCGTCAAATCCTATCTTGTCCCCTTGCCTCCATATAATGAACAACGTCGTATTGTACAGAAAATAAATGAATTATTTCCCAAGCTTTAACTCTGACATAAGAAAGGAGTTCGCAAATCTTGATGGCTTAGGCTTTATTTCCTGGCTTTGAGTTCAAGCCGGAAAATATTCATATAGGAACAGCGGAAATGCGCTCAGTATGCTCACACTTTCCGTAGGCAACACATACTTATGCAATTGAGCACTGAATATCTCCTTTTGGCAGATAATATCTTTGTCTTCAGGGCCTAATTCAACTTGACAGTGCAACACTGTCGAGTGTAAAGTTATACAATTTTT
>ERZ808262.215-NODE-215-length-39926-cov-8.201951_pt1 | contig 39926 bp, 40 predicted proteins | sample MGYA00520895_ERZ808262 | MGnify/ENA primary metagenome ERZ808262 (study PRJEB31516, sample SAMN03275588) | gut metagenome | biome: mammalia-associated habitat; material: feces | host: Papio cynocephalus | place: Kenya | collected 2012-08-02 ... | reverse complement strand
AATTTACAGGTCTATCGATACAAGTTGTATCGAATGATTTGTAAATTAACAATCAAGTTAAAATTATTGTTCTTACAACTAATTTTAATATAATATTACTTATGAAAAAGACAAAGAATTTATAAAATTAGAAATTATGCTATTAAGCATAACAATAAAAAGAATAATATAACAATTAAATTCTATTTAAATAATCTTGTTTCTATTACCTTAAATCTTATCTAAGAGTTTTTGAATAGTAATCATTTTTTTATAAATAGAATTTATATTATATTTCGATATCTAATATTCTATACTATAAATGATTATTAATAATATACTACTTTTTAAATTTAAGTTTAATTAAGACCTATAGAATTAATTTTTGTGTCAATATAATCAATAATATCTAGGTAAGAAGTTGCTTTAGATGATAACTTTAAATTATATTGAAAAGAAGAAGTAACAAAATAAAATTTATCTAATTTATTTGAATAATATTTTATATTTGATTTTGTTTTCGTTAAATCTAGTGTTTTATATTCATTATATTTATTAAAACATAAACCTTTATTTTCAATAAAAACTTCACATTCGTTGGATAACATTGATCCTTTTATATCATAAGCGACTAGTGATCCTTTTTTATAGTTATCGATATCTTTATTTAAGGTATAGGCTTGAAATTTAGTTAAATTATCAAAAAAAGGAACTATATTAAAAATATTTGTTTCATCGTTTTCATTAAATGTTGTTTCTTCATTAACATCGTCACTTGATAATATGGTGTAATCATTATTAATATAATTAATATCCTCTTTATTATTAAATGAAATAAGTTTATAAATCCCTAATGAGGAAAAGATTATTAATAAACATGAAGAAAAAGAAAGAACAATCTTAAAATTAAATATTTTATCTTTAAAAGAAGCTTTTTTAGTTTTAATAAGTTCTTCTTTAGCGTTTAAAATAACGTTCTTATTTGGATAATTAGATTCATTTATTACCTTTTGACATAATTCATCAATTATTTTATCTTTCATATTTCCCTCTGCAATAATTAAACATTTTTATTTACTTATTTGTCCACTAGTAATTAAATTACGCATTGAATTTTCAGCTTTAATAATTTCTTTAGAGACATAAGATTTACTTACTTTTAATTCCTTAGCAATTTCTCTAACTGTCATATTCATAAAATATTTCATAAATATCATATTTTTAACAATTGGTGGATATAAAGAATTTAATAATTTTTTAACCATTAAATGATTTTCTAAATTCATACACTCATCATCATTATTAAAGAATATATCATCATTATAACTAATAAATTTATTTTCTTTTTTTAATAAATTAATAGAGTTATTTTTAGTAATCATCATGATCCAACCATAACCATTATTTTTTTTATAAGATTTTATATTTTTAACTATATCAATAAAACTATTTTGTACAGCATCTTGAGCTAAATCATCACTTTTTAAATAATTAGTAGCAACAAATAACATTTGTTTGCTTACATATTCATAAAGTAAATCCAATCCTTTACTATCTCCGCCTTTAATTAGATCTAAGGCTTTTTCAATATTTAATTCTAGTTCGTTCATGCTTTTATTTATTATTACAAATAAATTAATTTTTTAAAGAAGAAAGTGGACAAACATAACATTTAAATTGTTAATTATTTGATATTTGGAGGAAAGTTATGAAAAAGAAGCCTACTTTATATGTAATTATCTTCATTTTATGGGGATTATGTTTATCGTTATTATTTGTATCTTTATATTTTATTATTGTTAATTTACCAATAGAAAAATATTATTTAAGAATAATTGCTATTATTTTATTAACTTTAAATACTTTAACGTTAGGTATGCTATGGTTTGGAAGTATTAAGGATTTAGTTTTTTCTTGCGCTTATGCTCTTTTAAGACACAATTTATTAAATAGATATGACGTAATTAATAAAATTAATGTTCCAAATGATTATAATCCTCGTTTTGCTTTATTATATTGTACAAGAAACGACTTTAATGCAAATTCTTTAAAGGAATGTATGAAACAAGACTATAACAATTTTAAAGTTGTTATTCTTGATGATAGCGATGATCCTATTTATTTAAACGAAATAGATGAATTTTCTAAAATAAATAATGTAGAAGTTATTCGTAGGAAAAATAAAACAGGCTTTAAAGCAGGTAATTTAAATAATTATCTAAAAGGAAGAGAAGATTATGATTATTTTGTTGTTTTAGATAGTGATGAAATTATTCCTAATAACTATATAAAGAAAGTTATTAAATATTTTATTTATAATAAAAATTGTGGAGCTGTACAAGCTAGACATAAAGCAACCTTAGGGCATAATATATTTCAAAGATTACTTGGAATGTCAGTTGGAAGTAATGGTAAGTCAACTCAAGTTATTAAAAATTTCTATGGTTCTAATGCTTTAATAGGTCATGGGATGACTATTTCAAAAGAGTGTTATAAAAAAACGCGTGGCTTTCCTTTAGTGGTGGCTGAAGATATATCTTTTGCAGCAGATATTAGAAATAATGGTTTTGATATAATTTATGCTCCAGATATTGAGTGCTATGAAGAATTTCCTATTAATTATCTTAGTTTAAAGAAAAGACAATGTAAGTGGACACAAGGTAATCTTGAATATATGAAGAAATATAATAAAGAAATATCAAATTGTAAGATGTTATGGTATGAGAAATTAGATATGAAATTATCTCATTATTCTTTGCCTATAGTTCCTTTACTTAGCTTCTCATTAATTATATTTACGATAATTTTAGGATTTATCGGTTATCCAATTATTCATTATTCAATTTTTATTTACTGTTTAATGTTATTATTTTTATGTTCACCATTAATTCCAGATTTATTCGTTTACAATAAGGATAAAAATTTTATCCTTATAGTTCCCTATTTTTTATTAAATATAGTTACTTATGCTTCATTAGCTCCAATGATGATTAAGACTGTTATTTTAGGATTATTTGGTAAAAAAGCTTCTTTTGCTGTTACTCCTAAAAATGATGAAAAATTTAGTTTTATACAAGCTATTGATGGATCAATGGATTCTATAATGTTTGGTCTTATAATATTAATGTTATCAATAGTTTCATGTAATAGTTTTATACCAGTTTCATTAATTGTAATAAGTTCGTTTTTAGCCCCTTTTGTTATTTTATTATCAAATATTCATCTTAATAATAAAGAAAGAAAGAATAATAAAGATAAAAAATTATCAAAGGAATTTTCTAGATAAATTTCACTTATTTTTATTAAAAAGTCTTTAAAAGTTAGGTTTTATTAATAAATTAAGAATAAATAAAGAAAGAAAACTATATTTTCTTAATTAATATTTTATAAAATAAAAAATATACGAATTATAATTAAAAACCATGCAAAACAAGCATAAAAATAAAAAAATCTGCATTTTATTGCAGATTTTTATTTTAGCTTCTAGTAGCAGTAACTTCTAATTCATTAGAGTCAGGACCATCAAAACAGCCAACTAAATAAGTTATTTTACCATCTTGAGTAGTTGCTTCTTTTAAATAAAAGCTATTACCATTATATATAAAATATATTTGGTTTAAGGTTGGAAAATAAGGAGTTCCATCAAATGTTACATTATTTCCGTTCCAAGTAATAGTAGGATTTTTTAAAGTTCCACTAATAACTAATGTAACATCTTCTTTTTTAAAATTAAATTTATAAGTACCGTTATATAAACTATAACCATCAACAGGTTTTAAGTCTTCTTTTCTAAACCCTAACTTATTAAAAGCATCACTAGAATAATCATAAGTTAAATTAACTTCATAATATTCACTTAAAAAGTGCATAGTATCAATTTTATTATCATCATTTAAAGTTAATTCAATATCATTAGTTCCAGATAAATTTAAATTAATGAATTTAGTAATATTAGTAGCAAAACTACTTACCTGGCTAGTAGACATAGTAAATATGTTATTATCTCTTTTGATAAATGATTCAACAGCGGTGGCTCTATAAGGAGTATATCTTTTTATATCGGTAATTGGTTTATTATTATAATTAGGAACAGTAGAATAATATCCATAACTATTATCATTTAATAATAATAATTCGTGTACTCCTTTATCAACTCCTTCACTTTCCTTGTCATTAACTAAATAATATCCTACTTCCATAGTTGATTTAGTAGAATTTAAAGAATCTAAACTTCCTTGATAAACGAAATCAGTATCAACAGCCTCATAATAATAGTATGTTTTAGAAGATGATTCATCAGAATTATCAATTAATTCCATCGTAAAGGAATATTTACCATCTTCTAAATAATTAAAAGCTTTTAATAATGTATCGTGATAAGATTCATGTTTTAAAGGAGTAGGAATCGGAATGTCTTTATCTTTTGATGATAAATCAAATGATAAAGATATTGATAAATCATAATAATATCCATTATCCGTTGAGATTTTTGGAGTAGTAACAGTTAATGTATCAAATTTATAATCTTTATATGTTAAAACAAAACTATTAACATCAGGTAAATTAATATTAGCTACTTTTTTCATTATCTCTTTAATTTTTGATTTATTTAAATTAGATGTTGTAGGAATTGAATAACTATTACTATTTTCATCTTTAACTAAATATGATTTATAGTTTGTTAAGAAAGGATTTTCATAATTATCAAAACTAATAGGATTTTTATTATTATCTAAAAATTTATTTTCAACTATCTTATTATCACGATCTAAATCATAAGTGACCGCATAACCATCATTATTTTTCCATAAGGTTATATCAGAATCAAAGAAATTACTTGAAAGATAATAGGAATTACTACCAAAAGCTACACCCATTTGACCTTCATCTTTAGCGTATTCTTTTTGATTAGTATCGTAATTAAGCATTAATAAAGTGCCACTTAATGCAATTTCTTGTTCTAAATCACTATACATTTCATCTAATGAACGTACCTTTGATTCAACTTTTCCACAAGAAACTAAAAGAAAGGATGAAACTAATAATATAATATTTTTATTTTTTAACATAAATTAACTTAACCTCTACAATATACTTATTGAAAATTGAATCTTAATCTTTGAGTAAAATCATAAGCTCCACAAATATATACATAAATTGATTCAGTTGTAGGAGAAGTTCTAGAAATTTCAAATCCCCCTTCGATAATATTTATAACAACATCTTTATCAGTAGTAAATATTGTAAACTCTTGACTTACACTCTCAGGATAAAATTTAAACTTAACTACATGTTTTGTATTGACTGTTAGATTAAGACTACTACTAACATATTTACTTTCGCCATCAACAGTAAGCTCTGTTACACTATTAGGTCTTAAGTTTTTATCTATGACTTCAACCTCTTTAGTAATTTCAAGGCCACTTATTGATCTAAAGGTAATTTTTGATTTACCAAGATTTCTAGCCTTTAATAAGCCATCACTAGTTAATTCAACAGCATCGTTATTATTTTCATTTTCAATTTTTGTAACTTCAATATTATCAATGCTACTACTAGCAGTCGTAGGAGTAAAATTAATAGGTGCAAAGGAAATGGTATTACCAATAGCAAAGTATTTATGATTATCTAAATCACTTGATGTATAGAAAGTTTTAATATCAAATTTTGTAAAATAAAACATTTTTGGGGAGAAACTATCATCATTATAAGTATTCTTTGAATCACTATAAGTCATTGTATAGGTATAATCTTTATATTCATTTGTTTTAGCATCAGCTTTAGGTAAATTATTCTCATCTAAATCTGATTTTTTATAAATTTTGCTTAAATAATGAATTTCTTTAATTGAATTATCGCTATTGATAGTTACTTTTAAAGAAATATCAGCATATCGAGCAGTATATTCAGATGTTAACCCAGCATATTTAATTTCAAAACCATTATCATTATTAGAAATTATTTTATTGTCTTCATTTAGTTTTAATGAATCTAAAACGTTTGTTGAATAATATCTAATAACATTTAATAAACCATATGAATCAGATTCTTTTAGATAATATAAAGAACCATTTTCTTTCATGTTATCTAATGAATAATTTTCTTTAATATCTTCATATTTAACTTTGTTTAAATCATCTTCTGTAAATCCTTCATTAACATTTTGAATTGAAAAATTAAAATATCGAGAATGATCAATATCAACGCCATTAAATGTCTTTGATGTGTTTTTAGTTTTATCATCATTAATTTTTTGAGTAGTAGAAGTTGAAATATTTATAAAATTAGAATAGAAATCAACATTTGTGCTTTCACTATATTGAGTAGTCATTCCTTTTTTCTGGTATTGTCCGATTATTTTTAAACTACTACCTTTATTAGATTCAATGCTTTTACTTACATTCAATTTATTTAATTGGTCATTAAGTGTTTTTGTATATTCACTCACGACATTAAATGTCAACGTATCTTCAAATGAACCAGAATCAGTTCTAACTGTAATATTGGCTTTGCCTATTGATAAAGCGGTCATCATTCCTGTTTGATCAATACTTATAACACTAGAATTGTCAGAAACATAAGTAACTTTTTTATTAGTTACATTTTCAGGAGTAAATTCTATATTTAATTGAGTTTTACTTTTTAACGCTAAATCCAAACTTGTATTAGTAATTTTAATACCAGTAGCAGCAACTTCTTTAACCTCAAAAGTTAATTTTTTAATAAATTCTTCGCCATTATTAGATGTAACTTTACAAGTGATTTCGGCTTGTCCATTACAAATACCAGTAATTACACCATCATTTGTAACATATAAAACCTCATTATTTGATGATTCAAAAGTAGTAGATTTAATTGAGGCATTAATAGGATTAATCTCAACGATAAGTTTGATACTTTCACCAATGTTTATAGCAGTTTTAGAAGCAATTAAATTAATTGACTGGACTTCGATTTTTTCATTAACAGGTTCTTTATTACTACAAGACATAACTAAAGAAGTAGTTATTAAAGTAAAAACACTAGTTATAATTAATATTTTATTTTTCATTTATTGGCCCTCCTATTTATTGAATAATTATATCATTATAGTAAATCAATACAATAAATATGAAATGTTCAATCAACAATTCTTTTAGGTAAAATTAATTAATAAAGTATAAATTTAAAATTTACAATTATTTTACTAAGGATTAAAGAAATCGATGTTAAGATAATTTATTGGAGACATTAAAATATGAAATATTATACATTTACTACAAAATATGAGCCAGTAGCTAGTAAAATGGCTGAAATAATTGAAGAAAAAATTAATGAAGAAGTATCATTAGGAAATGAATTTGTAAATTTCTCTATTACGAATTCATGTAAAGCGATATTAGTATTTAAAACTAAAGAATAAATAAAAGTGGATCTTAGATCCACTTTTATAATTTAATAACCCCATCACTACACGTAATCTCTTTAAGATAATAACTTCCTTCATTTATACTATATGAATTAGAACCAGTTTTATCTATTTTATTAAATTCTTCAATAGTGCCTTCATAACTAATTTCTATTGAACTGGTTACTCCATAAAACGCTTCATCGATTTTAGTAACAGACTTAGGAATGTATAATTTATCTAAATTATTAGTTAGTGCGAAACATTGATTATCTAATGTTTTAACTGTAGTTGGTATCTTATATTCTTTATTAGTTAGTCCATAAGGATATGAGATTAATTTCGTTTTATCTTTATTAAATAAAACACCATTTTCAATTAAATAATAGTTATTATCCTTAATGCTAAAATTCGAAGCATTTAAATTTAAAATTGCATAAAACGGATTAAAACCAATATTTTTTATTGTACTAGGTAGTTCAATTTTATTAAGTGATGAACATAAAGCAAATGCATAATTTCCAATATCTTGAATATTAGAAAAATCCACCTCTTTTAAATAAGCACATGCTGAAAAAGAACTACTACCAACACTTTTTAAAGTAGAAGGGAATGCTATTTTAGTTAAAGCTGAAAGATTACTAAAAGCTCTAGATCCTATTGAAATTAGTCCCTCATTAAAGTTAATTTCACTTAAATAATCGCAATGATAAAAAGCATCATCACCAATACTTTTTAAAGTAGTAGGAAAGGTAAGTTTTCTAATTTTAGTACAACCATAAAAAGCATTATTTCCTATCTCTTCAAGCCCTTCATTAAATGTAATCGTTTTTAAGGCAGTGTTCTGCTTAAAAGCATATTCACTAATAATTTTAAGTGAAGATGGAAACTCTATACTTTCTAGATTATAAACATTAAAAAATGAATATTTTCCTATTTTATTTAATGATTTATTAAAAGTAATAGTTTCTATTCCTCTATTAGCATATAAAGCATAATCATTAATTTGTTTTATAGAATCAAGTAATATTAAATCTTTATTTGGATAATTAATAGGAACAAATATTAAATTATCTTTATTTTTGTTATATAAAATTCCATCAACAACACTAAAATAATCATTTTCCTCCGTATAAAAGTATTCTAAGTTACTAGCATTTTTAAATGCCCCATCTGGGATATATTTAATATTTTTACTTAATTTAATTTTTGTTATTAACGAATAATCAAATGCGGTATCAGTAATTCCGATAACTTTATATCCATTAACTTCTTCAGGAATTATTAAAGGTGTTGGAATATTATTACATTCATATTTAGTTATTGTTGCTTCTTTGCTTTCTTCGTCAAAACTAAATGTAAAATCGTCAATATTAGTTTCAATAAGGCTAAAATTAATATCAATATAATTTTTATCATCCAATAGATTAAATGTGAAATATTCAGATTCTAGTTTAATATTTTCACTATTATATATTAATTTTTTTAAATAAAATCCTTCTTTTTTAGACACTTTTAAATTAATTTCAGTACCTTTTTTAAATGAATATTCTTTAGTGGAATCAACATTATTAATAGAATCAACTAATTTTTGATCTGAATATAAACCTACATAACCACCACTATTAGTACTGATAGTTAAATTAACTAAATTGTCAGTTGTTATCTCATCTTTTTTATTGCATGACATCAAAGATATAACAAAAAAGAATGACGATAAAATTAATAATTTTCTTTTCATAATGCTGGATTTTTTGTACTCCCTATATCATTATAAGTTACCTTATAGTAACCAGTTTTAACAGAGCCTTCAAAATTTAAATAAGAGAAATTTAATTTAATATAGGCAATAGATTCACCATCTAGTTTGATTTCATAACTAGAAAAATTAAATGTTTCTGCTTCTCGATAAGGTTGATTTTTTAAATAAAAACAACTTTTTAAACATTCCGAAGCTTCACTAGATGACAAATAAAGATCTTTTTCTTTATCATATTTAAATAAATCACTACTTACTTCACTAACTATAGGCAAATAATCATCATAATAATACATTCCTTGATAAAGGCTAGGAAATTCATTAGTCTTATCCTTAATAAATTTTTGTTCTTTGCTATCATATACATATGAATAAAGTTTCTCATTAGTTTCATCAGGACTTAAATAATAATCTTTTGTAAAATCTACTTTAGAACCATCTTCATTAGTATAGTTATGAACATATATTGTTTTTGAATCAAAATAAAAATCTTTATATGAAATACTGTTCGTATTTAATGTTTTATCAGTAACATTTTTTTCGACAGTTAATTTATAATTATCATTAATTTTTGATAAAGCTTTTTTTAATTTATTATTATTTTTATTTGATAAAGGTTTTATATCCTCTACTCTATAATTACCATTATGACTAATTTTAAAAGTAACTTCATTATCAATTTTATAAAAAACACTCGTATTAGTATCTAAATAATAATATGGATTCATTACTAGATGGAATTCACTAAAATCATTCTTAGTTAATCGAAAATAGGCTTCCTTAACCTTAGTAGAAAAGCCAGTATTTAATGAATAAAGTAAGTTATTAGCTATTAAACTAGCCTTATTTATATTTAAATTATATTTATCATAAAATGTATAATTTTCATCCTTAGTTAAATCTTCTTTATCTATAATTGAAAAGAAATTATAAAAACCATTATAAGTAAAAGAAGAAGTTGACAAATTTATTTGATAATCTCTATCTATTTCATTTTTATAATTAAGTTTTTTCTTAAAAGTTAAACCATTTTCATCTTCATAATATAGATAATCTTCAATAACATAAGTTTCGTTTTCATAAACTTGTGTACTTACTTTACTGTATGCTGGAATTGAGGTTGAATTATCAAATCCAATTGTAACACTATATTTATTTTCTTCTTTAGCTTTCTCGTTAAATACATAACTACCATTATTAGTACCTGTAGCAGGATATCTAGTTTGAGTTACTTCACCACTAATTTCAAAGCCCTTTCTTAATTTTGCTATATTATATGTAACTACATCATTAATTACCTCATCTTTATTACAAGAAAATAAGGTAATAGAAGTAGCAAATAAAGTTAAAATAATTATTCCTTTTTTCATATTTTTCTCCTTATTCAATTGTAATATTAAATGGAATACTACCTTTACCAACATCAAAGTATTTAATATAAATATTACCTTGATATGCTGTTGAATCAAACTCAATATCGATGTTACTAATATACGTTTTATCATCACTTAAATAAATTTTTAGATCACTAATTTGACCATAAGCTATTTCGCTAGTAGTATTTAAAATAGGAACAAAACAATCTCCTGCAATGTAAGGTAAGTTATCTTCTGTTGGAGAAAAAGAACCATCTTCATTTTTATTAAAAATATCTGCACTTATAGCGAAATCTGGTTGAAAGGCATCATAAGTATAATATCCGTTAATGGAATTATAATTTTGCGTATCTAAAATAAAAATGAAATCATTATTTTCTCCATCTTTATCATAAGAATAGGTATTTAATGTTTTACCTTTATTAGCTTTTAAATATAAATCACTAGCAGTAGGAGATGTAGGAATTTTATCATCACTTAAATCAGAATCAAAAACCTGCATATAAATATCTGTCCCATTATTATATGTAACAATAGTTTCTTCAGCATCTATTTTTTTACCATTATCATAAGATACTATTTTTCTATAAATATCTAGTGGTTTATTTACCATATTATTTAAAGCAACTTGCAGAACATCATTTTCTTCTTTATGTGGTTCTACTTTTAAAGCATCTTTACTATTACTAGTACCGACTTGTGTAAATGTTAAAGAAATGTCATATGTTACGACATCATAATAATTTTGATAATCTACGTATTCAATAGTTTGATAATTATTAGAAACTATATGAATTTTTGAAAAATCACTGCTAAACTCACCTTTTTTCATCGGAATCTCGGTTATTAATTTATCTGAAATACCAGCAAATAAACTAGAAAATAATAAATTAGATTTATCAATTGATAATAAATTGTTATCGCTAATATCATCAGAGTTTATTAATAAAAATGGATTAAGAAGGCCACTACTACCATAACTTGATTCATTATAATCATCATCACTAGAATAACCATCAGTTTGATAATTATTATTATAATCAATATAATTTAGTCCAACGTAGCCATTATTATCATAAGCATTTTCTCCTGATAAATATTTTTTAACATTATTATCACCTAATTTGTAATAACGACGATCGACCCCGGTGTAGTTGCTACTATTTTGATAAATACTATGAATTTGATAAGTTTCAATAATATCGCTTTTATTTTCTAGAGGAATTTTATAATCTTTATCTTCATAATATTTTTTAGTTGAAGTTAAAGTCCCAGTTACTTCAAAACCTAATTTAAATTTACTCAAAATATCATCATATTTATTAGATAAAGTATAATCAATATTTGATGAACAACTAACTGATGAAAATAATGTAGACAATAATATAATATATTTTGATTTTTTCATATTTACCTCTAATACTCTAAAGTTAAAGTTGCGTCTTCATCAATCATATCAAATTCAAAACATCCTGCAAAACCATCAATTTCTTGAATTTCTTGGCCATTAATAAAGGCTTTTTTAGCTACATATGTTTCGCTATATGGTTGAACATAAATATGAGTTCCAGCAGTAGCTTCAGTTACTGGTGTAAAATCACCACTTTCTAAATCCCCAACCATAAAAGTTACTTGCATATCTGGATGATCATTGTCTAATTCATAAATTAATTTATGAGCTTTAGTAATTGGTGTTGTATAGCTAGCTGATAAAATAACATCTTCAGTAGAAATAGTTAATAAATAAGCAGTTCCAGCACCAGCATATTCTAGATTCACACCATTAGATAATACTCCATAAGCAGGGTCATCATTTGAACTAAATAAAAATACATAGAAAGACTCACCACTTTGAGCAACAAAAGGTAGTGTTTTATCATTACCATTAGTATCTGTAACTTCTACATATGTATCTGGATGATTTTCATCTTTACTAAAAGAGACTGTGTATCCATTAACTTTTAAAGTAATAGATAAGGTCACATCAGCTTTAGGCATCTCGAAATAGTATTCTTTATCACTAACTTTAGCAATGTTAATTCCTTCGCCAACCGATATTTTATCAATTACCTTATTTTCAGGTAAACTCTCAATAGTTATTGTAACTTTTTCACCTTCATGAGCTTCAACTTTATCTAAAGAAACTTTTGCACCATTAAGTTCACCCAATTCTACTTTAAATTTTTGTGGTGTAACCTCATTACTATCACATGAAGTAGTTACATAAATAGTTCCAAAAAGTAAAAATGTGCTTAATAAAAAAATAGATTTATTTCTAAATTTTCTCATAATTATCTCCTAAATATAAATTACAATAAATTTCAAAAAGAATATTTATTGTATTTATATTTTAATCAATTATTGCCTTAATTTAATAGTAGTATGCTTTAATAATTCTATCTTAATAAAAGTGAAAAAAATGTGATAATAAGCAATATAAATATGATTATAGAATTTAATTATATTTGAATTTTTATCTTTTTTTATATTAATTTTTAATCCTAATTAAAAAAATAAAATATAAAAAAATAATTGTTTTTTTATTATATAAAAAATAAATACTATTGTTGTATAATATAGAAGTTGGAGGTTAAAATGGAAAATTTTTTAGATAAATCGCGCGATGAAGCTTTAAACGAAAATAAGATTACAAATCCAGTTACTTTTACAAGTAAGATTTATGTCAAAGTCTTTTTATATTTTGGATTAGCTTTATTAATTAGTGCTCTTACTGCTTTTGGTTTTAGTAGTTTATTTTATAATTTACTTTTAAGCGATATTAATGTTGATACTTTAATTATTGGATATTATATATCTTTAATAATTAGTGTTGTAGGAATGCTTATTTGCTCCTTCATCGTTAATTTATATTGTAATAAAAAAGGAAAAGGTTTAATCATTCCTTATCTTTTATATAGTGTTTTTATAGGTGTTTTATTAAGTAGCTTCACAGTATATTTAGGAAGTCCATATATATTTGGAACAGCTCTTGGTTTAACTAGTTTAATATTTTTTGGAACGTGTTTAATTGGAGCACTTTTAGGAGACAAAATAAAGGTAGTTTATTTGGCGCCAGTTTTTGTTTTGTTTGGAATAGGCGTTATTTGCTTATTTAATTTAGTTTTATTGCCATTAGTATTTACTGGTTCACAAACTATTTTATCAACTTATGGTGCTTTAATTTGGGGATTAGAATTTTTATTTTTAATTGTAATCATACTTTATATTGCAATTGATATGAATAGATTAAAAAGAGTTGCTTTAAATAATGGAAATATGATTCAAACCAATTTAGCTTTATATTTTGCTTTAAATTTATTTACAGATTTTATTAATTTATTTATTAGAATATTAAGAATTGTTGCAATTTTTGCTGGAAATAAAAAGAAATAGGAGAGTTTATGGTAGTAAAAGAATTAACCGATAAAAAATTATTTTTAGAACTTGATAATGGAAAACTTGAAGATGGTAAAGAAATAGATCTCCAAGGATGGGTTAGAACTAATCGAAATAATGGTTCAATAGGATTTATTGAATTTAATGATGGAACATATTTTAAAAATATTCAATTAGTCTATGATTCATCAAATGAAGAATATGAGAAATATTCACATATTAGATATGGATCTACAATTGAAGTCTTTGGAATTATCAAACTAACTCCTACAAATAAACAACCTTTTGAAATTACTGTCAAAAAGATTAATTTATTAAATGATTGCGCTGAAGATTACCCTTTGCAAAAGAAAAGACATTCATTTGAATTTTTAAGAGATATTGCTCATCTTAGACCTAGAAGCAATACTTTTTATGCAGTTTTTAGGGTAAGAAATGTATTAGCTTATGCAATTCATAAATATTTTCAAGAAAGAAATTTTGTTTATGTTCATACACCTTTAATTACTGCTAATGATGCTGAAGGAGCTGGACAAGTATTTAAAGTTGTTGCTGATATGAAACATCCTAATGATTTCTTTAAAGCAAATGCTTCATTAACTGTGAGTGGGCAACTCCATGTTGAGGCTTTTGCAATGGCTTATAAAGATGTTTATACTTTTGGACCTGCTTTTAGAGCTGAAAATTCTAATACTACAAGACATGCTTCTGAATTCTGGATGATAGAACCTGAAATGGCTTTTTGCGATCTTGAAGACAATATGAATGTTATTGAGTCGTTTTTAAAATATATAATTAGTTATACATTAGAAAATTGCAAGGAAGAGATGAAATTTTTTGATACATTTATCGAAAAAGGTTTATTAGATAAAATACATCATATTTTAAATAGTGAATTTAAACGTTTGAGTTATACTGAAGCAATTGAAATTTTATTAAAAGCTCAAAAAGATGGTCATAAATTTGAATTTAATAATATTTATTGGGGAATGGATTTACAAAGCGAGCACGAACGTTATATAACCGAACAAGTCTTTAAAGGTCCTGTTTTCTTAGTTGATTATCCTAAAGAAATAAAAGCATTCTATATGAAATTAAATAAAGATAATAAAACAGTTGCTGCTTGTGATTTACTCGTTCCTTCAGTTGGTGAATTAATTGGTGGTAGTCAAAGAGAAGAAGATTATAATAAATTAAAAGCTAAAATGGATGAAATTGGAAATTCAAAAGGTCTTGAATGGTATCTAGACTTAAGAAAATATGGTGGTTGTATTCATAGTGGATTTGGTTTAGGATTTGATCGATTATTAATGTATATAACAGGCATTAACAATATTCGTGATGTTCAACCATATCCTCGTACACCTGGTAGTTTAAAATTCTAATCATGGAAAAAGAAGATAAAAAAGTTGAAACTGAAACTAAACAATCTAATGATAAAGAACAATCTTTATCATTAGAAAAGAAAAAGTCGACATTTAGACTTTTTTGGTTATTTTTAGTTATCGATATAATTCTAATAGCAGGAATAATTTATTTAGTTATAGATATTTTTATTAAAAATTTTTCTAATTAAATTTTTATTTATCTTTATTTACTTCGTTAAATAAAACTCCTAGATCAACGTTTTCTAAATCTTTAGAAAAGATTCGATCTTCGAGTTTTTTTATTCTTAACATTCTTGAAATGTAACCTTGTACGTTATATAAATACCAAATTAATCCAGTAAAGATAAATAAAAAGATAAAATAATTGATCATTGATTGATTAGTTAAAAAATGTGGGCTATTTTGCAAGGTAATATTACCAAAACCAAGCGGTGGATAATAAGTCATTTTTGAAAAATTCCAAGTATAAAATAATGTTCCTATCCCAGTTTTATCATTAAAAATGGACTCACTCCAATTATGATTAATTAAGTGATAAAAAATCCAAATTAAAAGTCCAATTAAAATTAATAGAAGTGGCAAAATAGAAGTTTTGACAAAGTATAATCGAGATTTTCTTTTAGCAATAAGACTGAATTTTTTATCATCATCTACTAACCCTGCTAATACTAATGGACTCATGAATTTATCAATTTTTTTACCTTGTAAATACATTATTTTTTCGATTAGTCGCCCAATTAATCCTAATAAGGCAAAAAAGGCAACAATAACAATTGCTAGAGCTAATATAGTTTTCCAAGTCGAATCTAAAAATTTATTAAGAATAATTACATTAATCATCTTTATTTTCCTTTTGAGTATCTACTTCGATTGCATCCTTTTTATAAAGAATATCATTTTCATCAATAAGATTAGAGTTGTTAGTTAACTTTTTAGAATCAACATCTAAATTAAATGTATTGTATGTATTATGGATAACACCTTTATTAGAAGGATTATCATTTTCATTAATTTTTTTATCTTTTTTAGAGCGTAGTATTTTTAAAGCTTCCTCGTCTAATTCATCTTTTATTGAAACGTTTTTGCCTTGAAAAAATAAGACAATTATTTTAAATATAGAAATTATAAATAAAATAAAAAGATAAAAACCATAAATTAGTAAAAATAAAATAATTAATGGTAATAAAATAAAATATAAAAGACCTTTTCCGAATGTTTTTAAAAAATCAATCATATTAATATTTTATATTTTAAGTAATTTAATTGAAATATTTATTTTTTGGTTTTAATTTTAAGATAGCTTAAAAATATTATTTTATAAAAAACTATACTAATTACTAAAAATAATAAAACAATAAACGAATTAATAATCGTAAAATATTTATAAATAAAAATGTATAAAATCCAAGTTATAGCTAATAAAACTAAAAAAATAATTGAGTTTTGCAAACATTTTTCTTTAAATTTGAATATATTCAATATTGATAATATAGAGATGATTAAAAATAAAATATAAAATTTTTCATCAAAAAAATATGTGATTATAGTAAGACTAGTAAAAAGTAAATTTAAAAATATGGAGATTAAATCATTAAATTTATTATTTAATTCTAATTTTTTTAATTTAATAATTTCTTTAAAAGATATAAAAACCATAATAAATATTTCAGCTAATGCTATTAAGTAAATAATGGATGGTAAGAATAAATAAATATAACAATTGTTTATTTTTAATAAAACTAAAATATTTTTTATAATATCAATATTAAATAAATAATTTATAAAATATATTAAGCAATAATTTATTAAGTACATTAAAAAACTACAAATTAATATAATTAGATATAAACTAAATTTTTTATTAATTAAAAAACCTATAAGCGGAGAAATTATTAAAACAGGTAATAAAGTAGTAATGCAATAAGAAATATCTCCAATTGAAACTAATAAACTTAATAAAATGCTACTTAAAAAATAAATATAATAATATTTATATTTTATAAATAAACATATTAATATCGATGGAATAGGTAATATAAAGATTAAGACAATACTTAAAATAGGTATGTAAGTTATAAGAATCATTAAAACTAAATTTATTGCTACGAATAATGAAATTAGAGGGATTGAATCTTTTAATGTTTCTTTTTTTGATATAAATTTACTCATTAATAAAATTATTATAACTTAATTATATTTTTATAATTAATAGATATTTTTTAAAACAAAAAATATGGTTATTTTTCTATAATTTATATAGTAGAAATGTTAAAATTATGAACATATGAATTATAAATCTGAACTTAATCAAAACCAATATGAAGCAGTTACTTCAAATGCTAAATATTTAAGAATTATAGCAGGAGCAGGTAGTGGTAAAACTCGTGTTTTAACATATAGAATTGCTTATTTGATAGAGGCTTTTCAAATAGATCCTTATCAAATATTAGCGATTACCTTCACCAATAAAGTTGCTAAAGAAATGAAAGAAAGAACGATTAAATTATTACCTGATTATAATCTTGATGGATTAATGATTTCTACTTTTCATAGTTTTTGTGCTAGATTTCTTAGAAGAGAAATTGAAGTATTAGGAATTACAAATCGCTTTTTAATTTTAGACGATGAAGATCAAACTCGATTAATTAAAAATATTGCAGCCGATTTTGGCTTTAGAAAAAGTGATGATATAGTTGATGAAGCAAGAAAATTTATAAGCAAAAATAAAACTGAAGGTAAATTACCTAGTGATATTGTTGTTGATAAATTAAAAACAAATGAGAAAAAGTTTTATAACTTCTTTGTCGAATATGAAAAAAGAAAAAATGAGATGAAATCGCTAGATTTTGATGATTTATTAATTTATACAATTATCATCTTGGAGAATTATCCATTAGTAAAAGCTCGTTATAATAATCGCTACACACACATTTTAGTTGATGAGTTTCAAGATACAAATAATACTCAATATCGATTATTAAAACTCTTAATGGATGATAATACATCATTATATGTAGTGGGTGATCCTGATCAAACGATATATACATGGCGTGGAGCTAATCAATCAATTATTATGCAAGGATTAAAAGATGATTTTTATCCTTTAAAGACTATTGTTTTAAATGAAAATTATCGTTCTACTTCGGAAATTTTAAATGCTGCTAATAAGCTAATTGCTTATAATAAAGAACGTGAACCAAAAGATTTATTTACTAATAATGGGAACGGTAAAAGAATTTCTATCAATTCTTTTGATAACTCATTACTTGAAGGGAAATTTGTAGCTAATAAAATTTTAGAATTAAAAAGAGAACATCAGAACTTTACTTTTAATCAAGTTGCTATTTTGTATCGATCAAGTTACTTATCTTTAAAAATTGAAAATGCATTAATTGCTAATCAAATTCCTTATAAGGTTTATGGTGGAACAAAATTCTATGCTCGAAAAGAAATAAAAGATTGCTTAGCTTATTTTAGATTATTAATTAATGAAGATGATGATATTAGCTTTGAAAGAATTATTAATGTTCCGCGTAGAGGGATTGGTGATACTTCTGTTTTAAACTTAAAAGAAGAAGCTAGAAATGCCCATCTATCAATGATTAAATATATTAAAGATATTATTCATTTTGACACTTCTTTAAAAGCGAAAGTTATTAATGAAATTACCTCACTTATTCATAAATTGGATGACACACGTAATAAATTAACTAATAATTTAGAGTCATATAGCGAGGTTTTAAATGAATTTATAGTAGATATTGGTTACAATGATTATTTAGAAGAAAAAGATGAAACTAAGGATAAAGTTGAAAACGTTAAAGCTTTGATTGACGATATAAGAAGTTATTTAAAAGAACATCCAGAATCTAGTTTTGATGAATATTTACAAAATATTACCTTAATTACTTCTCAAGACGAAATTGAAAATCAAGATAATGTTTCATTAATGACTGTTCATACAGCCAAAGGATTAGAATTTGATTATGTATTTATTATTGGTTTAAATCAGGGCGTATTTCCAAATAGAAGAGCTTCAGAAGAATCTGGTAGAGGACTTGAAGAAGAAAGACGTTTAGCTTATGTTGCTTTTACTAGGGCAAAAAAAGAATTATATTTGACTCTTAATAGAGAATATTCTTATTCGTTGGGAATGAATAATATTCCGTCAATGTTTATTAAAGAAGCTGGAATTAAATTTGATAACTTTAGATTTATTCCACCTACTTCATCAAACGGGCCATCAATTTATCAATTCAATATGAACAATCCATATGAGAAAGTAGATAAACCAAAATATAATAATTCAAATATTATAAGCGTAACTAAAAGTAATGGTATTAAATGGGAAGTTGGTGATACTTGTTTTCATAAAGTTTTTAAAGAAGGCAAAGTTCTTAAAGTTGAGGGTGATATAATAGAAGTTGATTTTAAAGATTTTGGTAAAAAAACTTTATTAGGGAACCATCCAATGTTATCTAAAAAGGAGAATTAATTATTTATGAAATTTTTAGAAGCAAAAGCCAGGCATGAAGAATTAGTTAAAGAACTTGAGAAATACGCTTATCAATATTATGTATTAGATAATCCTACTATAACTGATGAAGAATATGACAATAAAATGAGTGAATTAGAACAAATTGAAAAAGAATACCCTATTTTAATAACTAGAAATTCTCCTACTCAAAGAATTATTGGACAAGTCTTAACTGGCTTTAAGAAGATTAGACATCAAGAATTAATGCTTTCATTAAGTGATGTTTTTAATATTGAAGAGTTAAAAGCATGGAATGATAGATTATGTGAAAATTTAAACCGTAAGGAAATTGATTATAATCTTGAATTAAAAATTGATGGATTAGCCATGAGTTTAGTTTATGAAAATGGAGAATTACAATACTGTGCTACAAGAGGTGATGGCACAACTGGCGAAGATGTAACAACAAATGTTTTAACTATTCCTTCTATTCCTACTCATATTGATATTAAAGAAAGAGTAGAAATTCGTGGAGAAGTTTATATGCCTCATTCAAGTTTTGTAAGTTTAAATGAGGCTAGAGAAAAAACTGGAGAGCCGTTATTTGCTAATGCTAGAAATGCCGCTGCTGGTACAATAAGAAATTTAGATAGCAATGTTGCAAAATCTAGGAAGCTTGACGCTTGGTGGTATTATTTACAAGATGCATATAAATTTGGGATTAAAAAACATTCTGAGGCTTTGGATTTTATTGAGAAATTAGGATTTAAAGTCAATCCTAATCGTCGAATCGCTCATAATTTTAATGATATAGTTGATTATATTAACGAATATACAGAAAAAAGATTAAGTTTACCTTATGATATTGATGGAATTGTTTTAAAAGTTAATGATTTATCTTTATATAATGAGATTGGTTATACTGCAAAGACTCCTAAATGGGCTGTTGCTTATAAGTTCCCTCCACAAGAAGTTATCACTAAATTAATTGATATTATATATACTGTTGGGCGAACTGGAAAAATAACGCCCAATGCTGTTTTAGAACCAGTTAGGGTTGCTGGAAGTTTAGTTCAAAGAGCAACATTACACAATGAAGATTTTATTAAAGAAAAAGATTTGATGATTGGGGATTATGTAATTTTACGAAAAGCTGGTGATATAATTCCTGAAGTTGTATGTGCAATTAAATCTAGAAGAGATGGTAGTCAAAAACCTTTTAAAATGATTGAAAACTGTCCTGATTGTGGCTCAAAATTGGTAAAAGTAGAAGCGATGCATTTCTGTTTAAATAAAAATTGCCCTTCTCGAATGATTGAGAGTTTAATCCATTTTGCTAGTAAAGATGCAATGGATATTGATGGAATTGGTGATAAAGTATGTGAGCAATTTTTTGCTGAAAAGTTTATGCGCTCGATTCCAGATATTTATCGATTATATAGATTTAAAGATGATATTATTGCAATTGATGGATGGTCTAATAAATCTATTGATTCAATATTAGACGCAATAGAAAATTCTAAAAAGAATTCTTTAGAAAGGTTATTATTCGGCTTAGGAATTAAAGAAGTTGGGCAAAAAATGTCGAAAGTTCTAGCGAAGTTTTATGGAAATATTGACAAGTTAATGAGCGCATCAATAGAAGAGTTAAATAAAATTAGTGATATTGGTGAAGTTTGTTCACTATCGATTTATAATTATTTCCATGATGAAAATAATATTAATTTGATTAATGATTTAAAGTCGTTAGGTTTAAATATGAATTATCTAGGACAAACAATAATTGATGAGAATAATTACTTTTATAATAAAAAAATAGTTTTAACTGGAACATTAACTAAATATGGTAGAAAAGAAGCTACTGAATTACTTGAAAATTTAGGAGCACATGTTTCTAGTAGCGTCTCAAAGGTTACTGATATTGTTATCTACGGAGATGAGGCTGGAAGTAAACTAGATAAAGCACGTAAATTTGGTGTATATACAATGAATGAAGAAGAATTTTTAAATAAATTGGAGGAACAAAATGAAGAAAGTAAATAAAGATGTTTTAAAAGATGCTAGTAATAGGTTACTTTTTACTATGAGTGATGAGGAATTTGATTTATTATTGGATGAATTTGAAATATTAACAAAGCAATTTGATTTAATTGGTGACATTGAAGGAGTCGATGATGAAACTCCAATGACATTTCCTTATGAAGTATACCAATATACATTACGTGAGGACATTCCAACCAAACCATTGGGTAGGGATGAAGTTTTAAAAAATGCTGGCAGTGTTCAAGATGGACAAATTAAACTTCCAAAGGTGATTTAATTATGAGTTATTTAGATTTAAGTATAAAAGAAATTCACGAAGCTTTATTAAATAAAAAGATTACGGTTACTAGTTTAGTTAAAGAAGCGATTGATAGAGCTAAAAATAACAAAGATAATGCGTTTGAAATTATTTTAGAAGATGAGCCATTAAAGAAAGCTCAAGAATTGGATAATCTAGAAATTCCAGTAGATAATTTATTATTTGGTATTCCTTTTGTTGCTAAAGATAACTTCAGTACTAAAGGTATACAAAGTACTGGAAGTAGTAATATATTAAATGGATATGTCCCATTATTTAATGCTACTGTTATTGACAAATTATTAGAAAAGGACGCTATTTTAATTGCTAAAACTACCCTCGATGAACTTGCAATGGGTGGAACAGGTACTAGTGGCCATAAAGGGATTACTTATAATCCTTATGACAAGAAACACGAACACTTAATTGGCGGTTCGAGTTGCGGAAGTGCGGTAGCAACTTCTGATGGAATCGTCCCTTTTGCTTTAGGCAGCGATACGGGCGATAGCATAAGAAAACCTGCAAATAATGCCGGATTAGTAGGGTTTAAACCTACATGGGGGCGTATTTCTCGATTTGGATTATTTCCTTTTGCTCCAAGTTTGGATCATGTTGGATACTTTACTAGAACGATTGATGACAGTGCTTATTTGTTAAATATATTAGCTGGTCATGATAATTTTGATTCAACTAGTAGTTTAGTAAAAGTTGATGATTATACAAAGTTTGATAGAGAAATTAAAGGTAAGAAATTTGCAATAATAAAAGAAGTTCAAGATTCTATAAATGACAAATTTTTATTAAATAGATTTAATGAAATCATTAAAGAATTAAGTAAAAAAGGCGCTATTATTGAATATGTTAGTGTTGATAAGAGATTACTTGAGTCCATTTATCCTACATATTTTGTTATAAGTTGCGCAGAAGCAACAAGCAATAATGCTAATCTAGATGGAATAAAATTTGGACCTTATTATCAAGGCAAAACTTATCAAGAGGTTATGTTTAATGCTAGGACAAACGGATTTTCTAATTTAATTAAAAGAAGATTTGTAATTGGTAGTTATGCATTGATGAGAGAGAACCAACATGATTTATTTTTAAGAGCGCAGAAGGCAAGAAGAATAATTACAAACAAATTTAATGAAATTTTAGAAAAATATGACTTTATAATTAATTTAGCATCACCAAATGTAGCTCCAAAAGTTAACGAAGTTAGTGATAAATTATCAAATACATATTTAATTGCTGATAATTATCTTGCTTTTGCTAATTTTGGTGGGCAACCTTCAATAACAGTGCCAATTGGTTTTAAAGAAAGCCTTCCTTTTGGGTTAAATATTACTAGCAAAATTTTCAATGAACTTAAATTATTTAGTGCTGCGTATGCTATTGAGGAAATTACTGGTTTAAAAAACTTATCAACAAGGAATTATGTATATAAGGAGGGCAAATAGATATGAATTTTGAAGCAATTATTGGTTTAGAAATCCATGTTGAGATGAAGACAAAAAGTAAAATGTTTTCTTCTGCACCGATTAATTTTAGTGATGCTCCTAACACTGATGTAGCCTTACTTGATATGGCCTTTCCTGGAACTATGCCGGTAGTAAATAAAGAAGCAGTTAGAAATGCTATTAGAATGTGTAATGCATTACATATGAATATTGATCATGAATTATGGTTTGATAGGAAGAATTATTTTTATAGTGACTTGCCAAAAGGCTATCAAATCACGCAACAAGCTCGCCCAATTGGTAGTGAAGGCTATTTAGAAATAGAAATAGATGGGAAAACAAGAAAAATCGGAATAGAGAGACTTCATATGGAAGAAGATACTTGTAAGCAACTTCATTATTCAAATTACACATTACTCGATTATAATCGAGCAGGTATTCCTTTAATTGAAATTGTTTCTAAACCTGAAATGCATACTGGAGAGGAAGCAAAAAAATATGTTGATAAGATAAGAGAACTTGTCACATTTAGCGGAGTCAGTGATGGCAAAATGGAAGAAGGAAGTTTGAGATGCGATGTTAATGTTTCTATTAGACCTTATGGAGAAACTAAATTTGGAACTAAAGTTGAAATTAAAAATTTAAATAGTATTGCAAACATTGAAAAGGCTATTGACTTTGAAATTAAAAGACAATCTGAAATATTATTATTGGGTCAAGATGTTAGACAAGAGACTAGAAGATTTGATGAAAGTAAAAAAGAAACTATTTTGATGAGAGTAAAAACAGATGCAGTTGATTATAAATATTTTACTGAGCCAAATATTGTACCAATAAAAATTGATGATGTTTTTATTAAAAATGCAATTGATACATGTCCTGAACTTTATGATCATAAATTGAATAGATTCATTAAAGATTATAAACTAGACATAGTTGATGCTAAAATTTTACTAAATAATATTGAAATTGCAGATTTTTTTGAAAAAGTATGCACTTTTTCAAAAAATACAGTAGCTATTTGTAAATTCATTATTTCCGATGTTTTGGGTTATTTAAATAAAAATAATATAACAATTAACGATTTTAAAGTTGAACCAAAATTCATAGCTGAAATTGTTGATTTATTAAAAACTGGAGAAATTAATTCTTCTCAAGGCAAAGATATTTTTAATAAAGTAATTAAGGAAAATAAATCTCCGTTAATTATTAAAAAAGAGTCTAATGTTAGCTTAATTAGTGATGAAGACATAATTAGAAATATGGTTAATGAAATATTAAGTTCTAACACTACATTAAAAGCTGATTTTAAAGCAGGTAAAGACCGTGTTAAAGGATTCGTTATGGGTAATTTAATGAAACAAACTCATGGTAAAATTAATCCTAATATTGCTAATAAAATAATTTTAGAAGAACTTATGAAATAGTTTTAGTTATTTTAATTTCATTATTTTTAAGAGCATTTAAAATAATTAAAGCAGTGTTTATATTTGTTGCAACGATAGTTTTTGTAACATCACAAAGTCTAAGTAAGGCATTCACATCAGGTTCATGAGGCTGAGCGGTTAATGGATCTCGTAAAAATATTACAATATCTATTAATTCTTCAGCGATTAATGACCCAATTTGTTGGTCTCCACCTAATGGGCCAGACTTCATACATTTCACATTAAGTCCAGTTGCTAAATTAACTAGTTTTCCTGTTGTTCCAGTAGCGACTAAATCATGATTTTTTAATACATCAGAATATTTTTTAGCTAAAATAATCATCTCTTCTTTGTTTTTGTCGTGTGCTATTAATGCTATTTTCATAAGCTTCCCCTTTTGTTATATAATCATTATAAGAAAAAGGAAATAAAAAATATATGAAAAAAACTGTATTGATAACTGGTGCAACAGGTGGAATAGGAAGAAATTTGGCAAAAGTATTTGCTATTAATGGATATAATTTAGTCTTAACTAGTACTAATTTAGAAAAATTAGAAACATTGAAAAATGAATTATTAACTTTTAATAACTCATTAAATATCGATGTTTTTGTTTGCAATTTGAATGATTCAAATTCTTCTAGTGAAATATATAAATTTACAAATAATAAAAATTATTTTATTGATATACTTGTTAATAATGCTGGTTTTGGAAATTTTGGAGATTTTTCTAAAATACCATATGAAAAAGAAGATGAATTGATTAATGTTAACATTAAAGCTTTAACTCAATTAACCTATTTATATTTAAAAGATATGATTAAAAATAAAAAAGGAAAAATTTTAAATGTTGGTAGCATCGCTTCTTTTGCTAGCGGACCTTATTTAGCAACTTACTATGCTAGCAAAAATTATGTTTTAGCATTTAGCGAAGCATTAGCTAAAGAAGTAAAACAATATAATATAAATGTAATGTGTTTATGTCCTGGAACCACAGATACAGGATTTGAAAAACGTGCAAATCTAGATAATTCAAAGTTATTTACAACTTTAAGAGTCGCTAAGCCAGAAAAAGTTGCTAACTTTGCTTATAAGAAACTAATGAAAAATAAAGAAATTGCTATCTATGGGATAAGTAACAGAATTTTAATTTTTTTAATAAGATTTGCACCAAGAAAGTTAGTTAGATATATAATATTTAAGATACAAGAAAAGAGAAAAAAATAATATTAATATGAATTATTTTATAATGTATTTATGTTTATTTTATTTTAAAATAATCATATGAATAAAAATTATAAAGAGAACTTAAAGAAACGTGGAAAATTAAAAGAAGAAAGAACAAAGATTCTTGATATAAAAGAATATACTGTTAAAAAAGAATCTGAATTATTAACATATTTAATTGAAGAATTAAAATATAATCGTAGTAATGCTAAGTCTTTATTATCACATCACATGATTTCTATTGATGGTGCTCCAATTAGTCAATTTGATTTTAAATTAACAAAAGGAGATTCACTAATTATTAGTAAAAAGCCAATAAAGAAGAAAACAAGAAAGAATTTGCCTATTATTTATGAAGATGATGAATTGATAGTTATAAATAAGCCAGCAGGTTTATTATCAATAGCAAGTGATAAAGAAAAAAGTAGCACTGCTTATCGTATGGTTATGGATTATCTTCAAGAAAAAGATCGTCATAATCGTATTTATGTTGTCCATAGACTTGATAAGGAAACTAGTGGAATTTTAATGTTTACTAAAAATGAAGAACTTAAAAATATGCTTCAAGATAAGTGGAACGACTTAGTAATTAGCCGTGGCTATTATGCAGTCTGTGAAGGTATTTTTAATAAAAAAGAGGACCATATAATTAATTATTTAAAAATGAACAAACTTAATTTAATGTATGTTACACAAGATAAGAAAAATTCTCAAAAATGTATTACTGATTATAAAGTAATAAAAGAAAATGATAAGTATAGCTTATTAGATGTTCATATTTTTACTGGTAGAAAAAATCAAATTAGAGTAACACTAGGTAGTTTAGGACATTTTGTTCTCGGTGATGATAAATATGGGGAACCTCCAAATCCTATTAATAGATTATGCTTGCACGCTTATGAATTGGTTTTAAGACATCCAAAAACTAACAAAATACTTAAGTTTAGCGATGTTTTACCTAAAGATTTTGGAGATCTAGTTAAATGAGCAGTATTTTAAAAAATGTTTGGAAAACTTTAAAAGAATCATTAATTTCTGTCTTACCTATATTTGCTATAGTCGTTGCTTTATTTTGTTTACAGTTTAGTCAAATATTTCCAAATCACGAAATTATTTCTATTAATGAATTGATAATATTTATGATATCAATGATTTTTTTATCGATTGGTATGTCTTTATTCACATTAGGAAGCGAAACGGCGCTTACTAAAGTCGGGTTATATATTGGTAGTAGTGTGACTAAAAGAAAATCTATTTTTATAATTGTTTTAGTTTCTTTTTTATTAGGATTAATGATAACAATTGCGGAACCTGACTTAACTGTTTTAGGTGATTTGGTAGGATCTGATGGTTTAATAAATCCATGGATTTTTAAAATTACAATCGGTGTAGGTGTTGGCTTATTTTTAGTCGCTGGTTTGTTAAGAATAGTATTTCAAAAATCATTAAAATTATGGTTAATTTTCTTTTATTTATTAATTTTTGGAGTAGCTTGCTTATTTGGATCTAATGGAAATACTGTATTTGAGATCTCTTTTGATAGTAGTGGCGTTACGACTGGTCCTGTTACAGTTCCTTTTTTATTAACGTTTGGAGCTGGTGTCGCTAGTGTTCGTGGTGGAAAAAATAGTAGCGGAGATTCATTTGGTGTTACTGGACTTTGTTCTATAGGACCTATTATTATGGTAATGCTTTTATTTTTACCACTATCTAAATCTGGAGCACTTGATAATTTTAAAAATTCCATAGATTCAAATCCAATTTTCTTAGATGTATTTTCTAGAATATCTCTTGAAGTATTAATTGCAATATGTCCATTAATTCTTTTCTTTTTTATTTATCAATTTTTCTTTATAAAATTAAATATGAAAGAATTATTAAAAATTAGTTTAGGATTTACTTATACATATTTAGGTTTATCAATTTTCTTAATAGCAGCTAATATGGGACTTATTCCTATTGGTCATGCTTTAGGACTTAAGATTATGGATGGAGGAATTCAATATAGTTATTTATTAGTTATAATTGCTATTGTTGTTGGATTATCGATTGTTTTAGTAGAACCTTCAGTACATGTTTTAGTTTCACAAGTTGAAGAAGTAAGTGGAAGAGCTATCTCTAAAAAATCTATTTTAATTGGATTATGCATTGGTGTTTCTTTAGCTATATTACTAGCTGTAATTCGTATTGTTTATGGAAATAATTTTTCAATTATGTATTATTATGTGCCTTTATTTTTATTAGGCCTAGCTCTTACTTTTTTCGTTCCTGATATTTATGCAGCTATTGCTTTTGATAGTGGAGGTGTTGCTAGTGGAACAATGGCTAGTTGTTTTGTTTTACCTTTTATTATTGGAATTGGTGAGTCTAGTGCTTCTACTGATGGAGTTTCTGGTTTTGGTGTTATTGGTTTAATTGCTGTAATGCCTATTATAACTATACAAATTTTAGGTATATATGCAGGTAGTAAAAATCGTATATTGCTTAATAGAGCTAGAAGAAATATTTTAAGCGAAGATGATGCTCAAATTGTTCATTTATAAAATAAGGAGGGGCGTATGCTTAAAAATAATAAAAAAACATTAATAAAAAATAAGAGTACTAACTTACCTTATGATAAAGAATTTAAGATTAAAAAGTTAAAATTTTTAATCTTAATTGTTAATAAATATCAAGGCGATTATTATGTGAATAAGTTTTTTAAACTAGGCGTATCAGCCTGCTTTATGGCTAATGGATTAGGAACTGCTACTAGGGAGATTTATAATGTTTTAGGAGTTGGTGAAACAAAAAAAGATGTTATATTCGCTTTAATTAAAGAAGATTTAATTAATGATATTAAAAAGATAATATCTGAAAAGTTTAATGTTTCTAAAAATGCTAAAGGTGTAGCAATCACACTGAATGTCGATTCAGTTATGGGCGTTTTACTTTATAGATTTTTAACTGATTCTAAATATAATGAGAGAAAGGAAAAGTAATTATGGATAATAAAAATTTATATTCACTTATTATTGTTATAGTTAATAATGGACACACTGATTTAGTCATGGAAGGAGCTAGAGATGCCGGAGCTAGAGGTGGAACTGTTTTACATGCTAGGGGTACAGGTAATGCTGAAATAGAAAAATTTTTTGGATTTTCAATTCAACCAGAAAAGGAAATGGTTCTAATTATTGTTGAAAATACGATTAAAGATAAATGCTTAGAATCTATTTATAAAAGTGCAGGTTTAGCAACAATTGGCCAAGGTATTGCGTTTAGTATGCCTGTTGAAGATGCAATTGGATTAACCTCTTTATTAGAAAATAAGGAAGAAAATAAATAGTTATTTTTTAATTGTTAATTTTTTTAGTTCATTTTTATTTAAATCAAAGATAATTGATAGGGCATTAACTGCATCTTTGTTGCTTAAATTATTATTGATCAATTTTTCATAAAGTTCTTTAATTTTATTTATGTCAATTGAAGGACTTTTTTCTTTTTTTCCTTCAACGATTAGGACCATTTCACCAATATAATTAAAAGGTGTATTAACTAATTCATTTAGATTTGAACGAATGAATTCCTCGTGTATCTTAGTTAATTCTCTAGCAATTACTATTTTCCTATTACCTAATATTTTAAGCATGGAATTTAGCGTATCTTTTATTTTATGAGGTGATTCATAAAAAATTAAAGTATACGGAAAATCTTTTAAACCTTCTAATTCTGATTCTTTTTTTGAAATTTTAGCATCTAAGAAACCATAAAATAGGAAATGAGATGTTTCAAGCCCACTGGCAATTAAGGCGGTTAATGCTGCGTTAGCTCCTGGAATTGGTATAACATCAATATCATTTTCAATACATTTTTTTACAAGCAAAAAACCAGGATCAGAAATACATGGCATCCCTGCATCACTAGAATAAGCAACATTTTTACCACTTTTTAAATCGTCAATTATTTTATTAGAAGCAATTACTTCATTATGTTCATGACATGAATATGTAGGTTTTGAAATATTTAATAAAGAAAGTAATTTTGATGTATTCCTTGTATCTTCACAAGCAACGTAGTCAACTAAATTAAAAATTGCTAAAACTCTTTTACTAACATCACTTAAATTGCCAATAGGTGTTGGCACTAAATATAATTTTCCGAAATTACTTTGACTCATTTTTATTTGGATTATTCTTTAGCTTGTTTTTATTAAATTTATTTTTATTAAATTTATTAGGCTTAGAAAAATTTTGTTGTCCTTTATTTTGGTCATTACTATTTTTTTGACTATTTTGACTATTTTTATTATTTAAATTTTGTTGCCCTTTATTTGTATTTAAATTTTTATTTGTATTTTGTTTATTTAGCGTTTCGTTTTTTGGAGTTTGAAATACTTTTCTTTCGACAGGTTTTTTATTTGACTTATTAAGCTCATCAAAAGTAACAAAATTAACATTGTCTTTATTTTCGATTTTTAAGACTTTTGTAAAAATATTTATTCCGGTAACTTTATAATCTTCATCTAAATATTTAACAACACTGTTTAAAGTTGGAAATTGCTTTTTTAGTTCAGTATATAAATCATCTTCATATTTTAAGCAACAAAGCAGCTTGCCACATTGACCACTTAACTTAGGAATATTTATAGCAAGCATTTGGTTTTTCGCACGACTTAATGATATACCATCAAAAGTAGTAAAAAAAGTCGAGCAACATAATGGCAATCCACAAACTCCAATTCCACCAACGAGTTGCGCTCTTTCTCTACTAGTTATTTGTTTTAATTCAATTCGACAATGTAAAGCACTAGCCAAAACTTTTAATAATTCACGAAAATCAATACGGTCATCACTAGCATATGTGAATAAAATTTTTTGTCTATCTAACGTATACTCAGCACTTATTAGACGCATATTAAGTTTTTGTTTATCACATTCAGAAATAAAAATATTAGATGCTGTTGTTGCTAGTTTCTTATTTTCTTCAGCTAAATTAAGATCGCTTTTAATAGCTCTTCTTAAAATTGGCTTAATTTCTTTATCAAAATTTAAGGAGCTCATTAATTGAGGGGTAGAAACTATTTTACCAATTTCTTTGCCAATGGATGTTTCAACAACAACATAATCACCGATATTAAAAGCATTACTGTCACAAGAAAAATAGTAACTTTTATTATTATTTTCAAATTTTACTGATATATAATAACTTCCCATATTAAACTCCAAAGATTTTACATAATGTATGTAAAACTAATAAATTTATATTTAAATTATAATTTAATTCGTTTCTTGAATTCATTAAAATTAAAATAGCATCATCTAAATTATTAACTTCTTTAATGAGGCTATTTAATATATTAACATAACTTGTTAATAAAGTTGTTTTATTAATTTTATATTTTAAAGCTTCTTTAATAAAAATAGTAAAAATATCAAAGAAAAATCTAGCTTCTTCTTTAGATGTAAGTTTAGGAAGAATATTAGATTCGATAGTAAATTTTAAAGATTCTTTATCATTAATACAATTTAATAGTGTTAGAATATCTGATTTACTTTCAAGATAATTATCATCTAAACTTTTTTCTTTGATAGTTATAGGATCATTATAAAAAAAAGATAAAATTTCAGCATCATCATCTTTAGTTCCTAAAGATATAGAGTCGCTTATTAATCGATTTTGATTTAATAAGGAAAAATTAATAATTTCAGTTCTACTTAATATTGTTGGTAAGATTTTAAATTTATTTTCAGTTGTTAAAATCGCATAAGTATTTTCAGGTGGTTCTTCTAAAAATTTTAATAATGCATTAGAGGCATCTACAGTCATATTTTCGATTAAATTAATAATATAAATTTTATATTCGTTTCTTTCACTTGAAGTATTAGAAAAAATGTCAATTATATTATTTATATCGTCTTTTTTTATAGTGTTTAATTTCCCATCGATTATTATTAAATTTCCATAATGATTATTATCAATACGATTACAAGTAGAGCAAATATTACATGCAAAAGGGTGACGATTTTTACAAATCATAGATTTTGCTAAGAATTTAGCAATTTCTAATAATGGAGTTCCTAAAGCACCATTTAATAAATATGCATGAAAAAAAGAATTTCTTTCTAAAGAATTTTTAAAAATTTTATATGGAATTGGCTGGTTTTTTTCTAAATATTCATCAATTTTCATTTAATTTATCTAATATTATTTTAAGCACAATATTGGAAACTTCATTTATAGATTTTGAAGCATCGATTATAACATATCTATTCTTATAAATATTTGCTAAGTTTAAATATGCTTCTCTAGTTTTGTTATAAAAATCCAATTTTTGTAAATCTAAACGATTAACTTCACGTTTATTATTTTTAGCAATTCTTTCTAATCCAATTTTTGGATCAATGTCAAAGAAAAGCGTTAAATCTGGTAAAGTATTTTCGGTAGCAAATAAGTTTATATTTAAAACATTTTCTATTCCCAAACCTTTTCCTCCACCTTGGTAAGCCAATGAACTATCAATAAAGCGATCGCAAAGTACAACCTTATTTTCTTTTAAAGCAGGAAATATCTTTTCAACTAATAGTTGTCTTCTACTAGCAGCAAATAACAAGGCTTCACAGCGATCATCAATCTCGGTATTATTTTTATCTAAGATAATATTACGAATTTGTTCACTAATTTTTACGCCACCTGGTTCTCTTACATGAAGATAATCAATGCCTAAAGAATTTAATTTATCAGAAATCATATTGATGATGGTTGTTTTGCCTGAACCTTCAACACCTTCAAAAGTTATAAACATTATTTATCCTCCTTAATAGATGTACGATTATCAAGAGATCGTTTCAATGTTAATGAATCTGTATAATCAAGTTGTCCACCAATAGGCATCCCAAAACCAATTCTAGAAACAACTACATTTTTATTTTTAAGAATTTCTGCAAGATATAAAGCAGTAGTTTCACCTTCAATATTGGGGTTTGTGGCAATAATTATTTCTTTAATATTTTCTTCATCAATTCGTTTTAAAAGTTCGCCTATTCTTAAATCCTTTGGCGTAACACCATGATATGCGCTAATTTCACCATTTAAAACGTGATATACACCATGGTAAGAGTCGATTTCTTCAAACGAAAAAACATCTTTTGGGTAACTTACAACTATACAAGTAGAGTGATTTCTATTTGGATCTTTGCAGATAGAACATATATCATCTTCAGTTAATACTCCACAAATAGGACATTGATGAACTTTATTTGAAACTTCTTCGATAGTTTTAATTAATCCTTCAATTTCCTTTTTATCCATATCAAGAAGAGCATAAGCCATTCTTTCTGCTGATTTTGACCCGACGGATGGAAATTTCTTAAAAGAATTTGTTAAATCAATAATTGATTTAAGTTCTTTCATTAAAAGCCAAATCCTCCAGGTACTTTAAATTTGCTTGCTATTTCTTCTTCAGCTTTATTGATTTCTTCTTTAATATGATCATAAGCTAATTTAATCATATCACTAATTATATCGGCGTTTTCTTTATCTAGAATATCCTTATCTAAGAATTCTAAACTTACGAAAGTCATATCCCCCTTCAAAGTTAATTTAATTGCACTATTAGCAGTGTAGGTAAATTCTTTTTCTTCTAAAAGTTTATGTTCCTTTTCATATTGTCTTTGTAATTTTTGCATGGATTGGACCATTTGTTGCATATTCATATTATTCTATTTCCTCCTCTTGAATATCTATTTTTTTAATATCTTCTATTTTTGGTAATTTATTTACTTGACTAAGACTTAAAAAAGATTTTTTAATATCGATATATCGGCTTCTATTTAAAGCATAAACAAATAATTTTTTCTTTGATATGTTTTTAAGCAAATCTGAGAATAAAGATTGGTTTTTTTCGACATTAATTTTTTTGGCATCGTTATCAAAATTAGTAACGATAATAATTTCTTTTTTTGTCAAAGCAAAAATAGTTGTGTCAATTAATAATCGAGCAACTTCGCCATAAGTAGGATCATCGACAAAGTTTTCTAGTTTATCTTTATAACTATTAGCAAGTAATGTTCTTTCTTCTTTATTAGCACATACTAAAATCTTAATCAGGTTATTATCATCTATAAAATAAGAAAGGCCCTTACTTGATAATTTTGAATTATCTTTAGGTTTAGTAGGGTTATGATAGAAATTTGGAGTACTAATCTTATTTTCATCTTCGTTAATTTCATCCAACGGATTAAATACATCAATGTCTTTTTGCTCAGGCTTAACTTCTTTAATATCAGGTTTAACTTCTTCAATTTTCCTTTGCGTAGTAGAAGTAGTTATAGTAGTATTTTTTTTATCATCATTAATAACTAAATTGTCAATTTTATTTGTAATATCTATTTTTTCTAGATGATTATCATCTAATTTATTTTCTTCCTTGATATTGATATTTTCTTTAACTATATTAGCATTATTACTAAATAAACTTAGAAGTTTTAATAAATAAACTTCGAATGTAAAGTTAGGGTTACTTGTTATTTTAAATTCTTTTTGAGAGTCCATTAATAAAGAAATCATTGCATTTAGTTGATTTTCAGTAAAATTATTATTTAACTCTTTAATCATCATTTCATTATTAGTTTCTACTAAATCAAAACTATTAGTTTTTTTATAAATTAAAATATCTTTTAACAAATTGAGTAACTCATTAACTAATCTTAAAATATCGACATTTTTATTTATCATCCCGTTAAATTTATTTAAGACTATTAAAGTATCTCCTTGGCGAATAAACTTTAATAAATTAACTTTTTCAACTAAACTACATAAGCCGAATATTTGTTCAATATCGTTAACTCGAATATAGCTAGAAGAATAAGCAATTACTTGATCTAAAATTGATAACGCATCACGAGCGCCACCATTAGCTAATTCAACTAATAAAGAAATAGCGTTATCATCATATTTTATATTTTCTTTAGTTAAAACTTCACTAATAAGATATTTTAAATCCTTATCATCAATTTTTTTAAATTCATATCTTTGGCAACGAGAAATAATTGTAGGTAGTAATTTATAAGGTTCAGTTGTGCAAAGAATAAAAACTACATAACTTGGTGGTTCTTCTAATGTTTTAAGTAAGGCATTAAATGCACTATTAGTCATCATATGAACTTCATCAATAATATAAACTTTATATCGACCCTTAATAGGAGCATATTTAACCTTATCAATTAGATTTCTTACTTCATCAACTCCACTATTGCTAGCAGCATCAATTTCAATAACATCAGGGTGCGAACCTTCATTTATTGATATGCAATTATCACATTTATTGCAAATATGGCCGATTCCTTCCTCACAATTTAAAGCTTTTGCAAATAATCTAGCGACACTAGTTTTTCCGGTTCCTCGAGGTCCCGAAAATAAATAAGCATGAGAAATTTTATTGGTTAATAGTGCATTATTTAATGTTTTAATAATAGCATTTTGTCCAACAATTTCGGAGAAAGTTTGCGAACGATATTTCCTGTATAAAGCTTTGTATGACATAACTTACCTTAAAATTATACTATAGAGCACCAATATTTTAAACAAAAGTATTTAATAATTAAAGAAAGTGATTAACATATTCGTTAATAAAAAATATAATTGATTTCGAGGTTTAAATATGAAATTAATTAGAAGACTTTTTGGTATTATATTTAGTTTAGTTGTTGTTTGTGCAATTACTTTAGTTGCAGGGTATTTTATTATTAAAAATGCATATGGAATTGATTTATTAAATTCTTATAATCAGTTAAAAGTATTAAATGAAGAAGTAGATGAAACAAAATTAATTACTAATCCTTATTCAAATGATGATTTAATAAGTATGAAAGAAACTATTAATTCGAAAACTAATGGTTTTATATCTACTGATGATAATGGAAAAGTAATAATAAATTTTGATAAGTTAAATTTATTTAACTCTAATATTGAATTAACTGATCGTCAGGTTGCTGCTTATGCAAATGAAGCAATAAGACAAGAAATGGATAATAAAATAGAAGTAGGCGATTACACATTTAATCTTGAACTTAAACAAATTGATTTTAGTGATATTAAAGATAATGGAGATACTTTATTTAATGTTATTATTAAATTGGACTTATCGAGTCTAGAACCTACTTTAAAGAAATTTCCATATAGTTTGATTAAAAACTACATTCCTAATTATTTATATATATCTAGTAATGTAGATGTTAATAAAACTGAAGAACCTTTTAAATATGAGTTAGTTTCTAATTATTTGACATTAAATAATGTAGATAAAGAAGGTTCAAAAGAACTTGTAAATGCACTAGATAAAATATTTAAAATAGGCAATTATGATAATTTAAATATTAAAATTTCTAACGAAGTATTATTAAATTTAATAGGTGATGATGAACATAATGGCTTAGCTTATTCTTTAAAAAAAGCTGGTGCTAAAGATTATACTTTTAAAACTATTAATAATGAAGACTATTTCGTTATTAAAACATTATTGGGTTAATTATTAATTATTTTTTCGATATCACAATTTTTAATTTTTATTAAAGAATTTTTAGGAACGCTTTTAGTAATAAAAACATTTGATCCTATAATTGAATTTTCACCTATTATAGTTTGCCCACCAAAAATTGAAGCACCACTATAAATAGTAACATTGTCTTCAATTGTTGGGTGTCTTTTAGTATTTTTTAGGTCTCGGCCTTCTTTAAGACTTAGTGCACCCAAAGTAACTCCTTGATATAGTTTTACATTATTTCCTATAATCGTAGTTTCTCCTATAACAATTCCAGTGCCATGGTCAATAAAAAAACTATGCCCAATTTGAGCACCAGGATTAATGTCAATTCCTGTTAAAGTATGAGCATTTTCACTAATTGTTCTAGCTATAAAATATTCTTTTAAATTATAAAAGATATGAGCAATGCGATAAGCCTCAATAGCTTTAAATCCAGGATAAATAAGGACAATTTCATACTTATTATTGCAAGCTGGATCTCCTTGATAAATGGCATCGATGTCCTTATCTAAAATGGGTCTTAAATCTAATATTTTTTGAATTAAGTCTTCAAAATTTATTTTATTTTTTAATTTTTTTAAAATATTTAAATTAAAAAATGTTTGTAATTCTATTAACTTATAATTGTAATTATCTTCATTTAATTCGTCATAATAATAATTAAAGAATAAGAATTTTATAATCAAATTATAAAACTCTAATATTTTATCATAAGTTAAAAAATTATCTTTATGCTTATCTTTTTCTAATAGGGTAAAAAAGTCAATCTTATTCATAAAGATCAGGAACACTTAAATATCTTTCGCCATTATCTGGTAAAATAATAACAACATTTTTATCTTTATATTTATCATTATCTAATTTTAAACTTGCTGCTAAACATGCACCACTAGAAATACCAGCAAAAATACCTTCAACTTCAACAAGCTCTCTAGCAAATTTATAAGCTTCTTCATCTTTAATATCGATAAAGCGATCAATAACGTTTTTATCTAAAATAGCAGGAATAAAATTAGCGCCAATACCTTGTATTTTATGTGGACCAGTTTTATTTTCAGTTAATAAAGGACTAGAAAAAGGTTCAACACCGATAACTTCGGTATCTTTATTAACTTCTTTAAGTCTTTTACCAACGCCACTAACTGTGCCACCAGTTCCAAATCCAGCTAAAAATACATCTACTTTATTATCTAAAGCATCTAATATTTCTTTACCAGTACCTTCATAATGGGCTAAAACATTAGCTTCATTAGTAAATTGGGATGGAACAAATGAATTAGATGTATTTTTAGCCTCTTCTAAAGCTAAGTTAACGCTACCTTTCATTCCAATTGATTTAGGAGTTAAATTAACTTTTGCGCCAAAAGCTTTCATCATTTGAACTCTTTCTTTTGAACAATTTTCAGGCATATAAATATGTAATTTTAAATTAAAATAAGCACATACCATAGCTAAAGCAATACCAGTATTTCCACTAGTAGGTTCAATAATTAATGTATCATCATTAATTAGTCCTTGTCTAAATCCTTCATTAATCATATAAAAAGCAGCTCTATCTTTAACGCTTCCTGTAGGATTAAATCTTTCTATTTTTGCAAATAATTTGAATTTTAAATTGTATTTTCTTTCAATTTTATTAAGTCTAACAAGTGGAGTGTTTCCAATTGTCTCAATAATACTATTCTTATAGTTCATAGATTATCCCTCCTAGAAATATTCTAATACGCAATTAAAAAATTAAAAGCGATATGATAATTTAATTTATTTACTTATAAAACTAACATCTATATAATAATAAACACATGGGGAAATGGCGTAATGGCAGCCGCGATAGACTCAAAATCTATTGGTAGTGATACCGTGTCGGTTCGAGTCCGATTTTCCCCACCATTACGAAACTAAAAACTAAAATTTAAATAAAATAATTATTATACATTTGTTTATTTATTGATGTATTTTATGCTATATAGGGAATTTAATTTATTAGTTAATCGAACGAATTATAAATTTTAATATATAATATGGCTTTTAACCAAAGCAGCAAACGCTTTCTATGTTAATTCGTTGGCCGCTATTTAACAAATATGTCTACAAGATTTTCATTTGTGAAATCAGTTTTAATTCCGTTTTCATCTAAAATTATTGTTAAGACCATAGCGCCAACTCTTTTTTTCCATCAAAAAATGGATGATTGCAGGTTAATGAATAGCTTTATCTAATTACTTTATCTATTAAGGTTGGATAGATATCTATGGAGTCAAAGGTTTGCAATGGAGCATTTATAGCAGAATCTAGCATACCTTCATTTCTAATTCCTTCATAGCCGCCAGTTAAAAGAATTAACTTATAATGAATGTATATTATGTCTTCTTTAGAAAGCCATTTCATTTAGATAATTTTTTATAAGCTTCAGCATGTTTTACAAATTCTTTATCAAATGCTTTATTTATTTCATCATTAGTTAAATATTCAATAGAAGATTTTTTTGAAATTTCAAAAGGAATTTTTTGTTCTCTAATTGATTGCTTAATAAATGTATTTATCGCAGTTGTCAAGTTCATACCTAAATCTTTAAAAAGAGAATCAGCTTCTTTTTTTAATTTTTCATCCATGCGAATTGTTACATTGATATTTGCCATTTTAAAATCCTCCTTTTAGTTAATAATAAGAGAAAGAAATTAGTAATGCAAGTAAAATTATGTGCAATTTCATAATTTTAATTCAAGAATAAATCCTTTTTACTTGTTATTTGTTTAAATGATATTAGACAATCTTTAATGTTTTAACTACAAGAAATGATATGAAATAAAATCTTTAAATAAAAAATATTTTTGTACTATAACAGATGATATGAAACAAAATCTCTAAACAAAAAAGACATCTGCTTTAATTTAGTTGCATGAATTATAAGGAGATGTCTATATGAATACTTTAGCATTAAATGATACAAAATTATCAAGTACTTTTGAAACTCGTAGGAAGGTAATAAACGCAATCTTGAATTTACATTGGCCTTATAATAAGGCTTGTGGTTATTATCATACCTCAAGAACTTTTATATATCGTTAGGTTAAAAATATAAAAATAATCCATGTGATGAAAGCATCGCATTATTTTCTCATAAGCCTAAAAGTTCACATCCTAATGCATATAATGATGAATTAATACAGAAAATTTTAAACAAGCATAG